>Ga0208666_1000328_pt1 | contig 23767 bp, 30 predicted proteins | sample 5B_taG_FD_184078 | JGI IMG/M metagenome (GOLD analysis project Ga0208666, IMG submission 184078) | Marine viral communities from the Subarctic Pacific Ocean - 5B_ETSP_OMZ_AT15132_CsCl metaG (SPAdes) (version 2) | ecosystem: Environmental > Aquatic > Marine > Oceanic | place: Pacific Ocean...
CCGCAGCTTTCTCTGGGTTAGGTGCAAACTGTTTAATTTTATCTCTGACTTTTTGTATAGCTGCATCATCCATTTTACCAAATGCTGCAACACCATCGTCACCTAGTTTTGCTTCACCAGATAATAACGCATCGTTTACTTCACCTAAAAATGCAGATCTTTCTTTTGCATTTTGTTTGTTAAATACAGTACGCATAGGTGGAAATAGTTTGTCGACATCTACATCTAAATCTCTAGATAAATTTCTTGCAACGTTTGCATCAGCTGCTTGTGCTCCAATAGATTGTCTTTCTATATCAAAAAATTCTTGTGTTTTACCGCTACGTGCTCTAAATTTTGATGCAACAGTATCAATCCATCTATCTAACTGTGAGTTAGCTGTGTCTAATCCCTTGTTCCTGTTTGTTATTTTTTTAATAACTTTACCTGTACCACTTAAGATACCTGTAAATAATGCACCCTCTGTACCAAATTTAATTCTGTTTAGTATTTCTCTTGTTGCGTCTGGATCTGTTTGACTTCTGTCTATTGCTGTGGGTCCACCTAGTAAGTCACCAAACGTACCAATAGCTTCTGCATCACCAACAAACACACCCTCTGCTGCACCACCACCTAACGCACCAGCTATAAACTGTCTGCCTTTACCTTTTGCTGTAAGTTCTAATGCTTCATCAGCTGCACCAACTAAACTCTTGTTTCCTAGTTTTACATACTTATTATTTTTAGCTGCAAGCATAGAAGCTTTTGCCATACCGCTAGCAGATTTAAATGCAATACCACCAGGAATACCAATGTTAACTAATGCTTCTGTAATTTTACCGGCAGCTGTTGCTTCTGCTTTCTCATCAAATTCTGTAAGATTATCAAACCATCTTTCTACTGCAGCAGCTTTACCGCTGTTAACACCAAGGTCCATAAGACTAGCACCTAGTGAAAAAAAACCTTTTGGTATAGCAATAAGACCAGACGCTACACCTGATAGCATTGACTCTATTGTACCTACGTTATTATTTCTATTATAACTTTGAAATTCTGAAGTTGAAAATATATCTGAAGGTTTTAAAGCCATAATTCATTACGGAAAGATTGTGTTAATATTACCTTGTTTGTCTATTTGTACTACTTCAGTACCTACAATATACACACCACTAGGATCTTTAGCTGTTTTAAAGGAATCACTTGACTTTATAATATCTTCAGCACTCATATTATCTCCGTATTCTTCTTTTACCTGTTTGTCAGTAGCCATTACTACTGCATTAGGAAATTGTTGTTTAGTTCCAGATACAACCAAATTAAAAGTTGGAACAGCACTTTTAGTTATTGCCATATCTTGGGTTATTTGAGATCTTAAATCAGTTGGTTGTTTTAAAACCATTTTAGTTGCTGTTTTTTTATCAACATTTAAATTTTTAGAAACTGCATTAATTTGCTGTTCAATTGCACTTGGCTTACCTGCAGCAATGTCCGCTTGTATTTCACCTTTGAGGATAAGAGTATCAATAGCATCTTTAGTTGCTTTAGGTTTGTCAAACTGCTTGCTAGTTGCTTGAATAATTTGATTAATTAATTTACCAGATTTAATATCACCTTTAAAATCTCCAGATTCATTGATAGCTTGACTAGCTGCAATTAAAGAATTGTATGCAGCGTCTTTGTTCATACCTTTGATATCTACAATGTCTCTGTATTTATCAATTTGTGCTTTTCTTTTTTCTTCTGCAGTTAAAACTTTAGGCTCATTACTTTTAATTTCTTCTGTAATTGTAGTTGTGTCTGCACCTGTTTCAACTTTTAACTCTTCTATTGTTTTTGGTGTCCCATCCGGTTTTAACATTGAGTATGTAATACCACCAATAGTTAACACGCCTGTGTATGGTTTAACTGCTTTAGCAGTTCCTATAACAGCATCTGTTGCTGGAGTTAGAACTCTTTGTGTTGCTGCAAGAAGTGATTGATTGTCAAAAGGGTTTTTTCCAAAAGGTATATTACCCCTAATACTACCTGTGGGTACTCTTGTTCCATAAGGAACAATAGCTCCTGTAGTTTTACCAGTTCCACCCGCTGCTACAGAGGTAGGAATTTCTCTTCCTCTAAATAATTCTTTAATTTTAGTACCCATTGATGGTATAAAACCACCTTTAGTTGCAGCATTTGTTGCTACAATTCCAGAGGGAGCAGTAGGTTTTTTAAAAAAGTTTTTAACTTTACCAGCTTGGCCCAGGATTGTTGAAAGAACTTTGTTGTGATGCTCTCTTCCATTAGTTCTTGGATAAACAGGATTACCGACAAGCGCTGCGCCACCACTTTTTAATGGCTCTCTAATACCCGACATGACACCTTCTTTAATAGGGCCGCCATATCTAAACATCGGTCTATTTAATGGTTTCATTATCTCTTCCTCGTCATTGCTTTGCCAAATCCACGTTTAGCTTTGCCACATCCTCTAACTCTACCGCCATCTTTAAAAAGTCCAGAGTAGCCACCAGCTTTTGCTAATAGATCAGCAATAGTAAGTCCTAAACCTCCGCCACCCACGGTCCAATATTTTGCAGTATTTAAAGTTTTTTTACCAATTCCGTCTTTTTTATCAGCCATAATTTATCCTACTTAAATATTTTTCCGTACAGTCCACCAATACCCAATGCTGTGCTAAGTGCTGTTTGCAATGGATTTGATGATTGAGGGTCCGCATACTGTGATCCTGCTACACCACCAGCTAAACCAGTTAATGTATTACCATATTGAGATAATCTTCCATAAGGTTCATACGCTCCAGTTTGTGCTGCTTGTTGATCAGCAGATAATAAAGCTTGTTGTTGACCTTGACGTAATCCTCCAAGAGAACCTAACGCAGAAACGTCTTGACCCATACCTGTTCTAGCAAAATCTGATAGACCAAATTGTTGGTTCATTTGATTTCCAAATGCACCAGCTAATCCTTGTTGACTAGCAGCTAAGTTAGCTAAAGCAGAACCTTGTCCTAATTGAGACTGAGCAAGAGATTGTCTTGCAGCACCTTGTCCTAATTGAGATTGAGCTAAACCTTGTTGAGCGCCGCCCATTTGAGCTTGTTGATTAAATAAGTTTGATTGCATACCAAACAAGTCACCTTGATTAGCAAAATTTTGTTGTGCTAATTGATTTGCTTGACCAAATCCTTGATTTAACATTGAAGCCTGTAAAGCTGCTCTATCCGCTAACGTATCAGCATTATACTGACCCATCATAGCACCTTCTCTACCACCACCAAAGTTTCCTGAAGCAACTGCTGCATCTCTAATTTGTTGTTGTCCACCTAATCTTTGTTTATCAAATTCAGATAACGTTGCATCAATAACTTGTGTTTGATATGGAGACATGAAAGGTTGGTAAGCTTGTGGTCCTGTCATACTTGCTGCACCTTGAGCAATGTTTCCACCCGCTGTTTGAAAAGCACCAAGTCCACCAAATGCAGATTGTGCGTTTGCAAGAGAAGTATCTGCTTGACCAATGTTTGTACCAACTCCACCTAAAGTTGTTCCTGCTTGACTAATGTTTGAACCTATGCCACCAATAGTAGTAGCCGAATCTGCTAAAGCCCCAGCTCCTGATTTTTGTGCAGCTTGAGCTGCTTGTAAATAAGGGGAGTAAGAACCTACACCTTGTTGTGCAAGGTTGATTGCTTGTGTTTGTAAAGGATCTTCACTAGCAACAAATTGTCTACCAGTAAATTTACTGGTATCTATTGGTGCAGAGTAAGTGGCTTTCGCCTGATCTGCGTAATCTTTTATTGCTGGTTCTAAATATTCTTGTACCGACATTATACTACCCTCGACTGTAACATTTGTTGTTGATCATACATTGCTTGTGCGCCTTCTAAACCTTGTGAATCTTCAGAAACCTCACCGCCCTGTTCTAAGTTGTTCATTAAATTTTCCATAACTTCAGCGCCTTTATCTATATCGCCGCCTCCTGCATTTCTAACAGCATCTGCTGTAAATACAAACTCATTCTTACTTAATCTAGCAGGTACATCGTCAGCTCTTTCTTTGCCACCCATTGCTACAAAACCACCTTCGTTTCTATAATCTTTTTCCATGCCGCCCATGTCGATCATCTCTGATGCTTCAGCCTCCATGATGCCGCCTTCTTGTTTGCCAACTCTAACTTCGTCGCCGCCACTAGGATAGTCAAATTGATTTGTGCCAGGTTCTTTTCCGTATCCCGGTACTTTAGTCATTAACCCACCATCAGCTGCCATAGCAACTGCTTCTGGTTGTTCCATACCCGCACCCTCTGGTTGTTGTGATGCCTGCATTACTGCTTTTACAAATTGTTCAAAAGATAAATTACCACCTTTGTTTTTGTATTTAACATATTCCATCATTAACATTTGTTCAGCTTGTGCTTCTCCTGCACCACCGCCCATGTTTAAAAATGTTTGTCGTGGTCTTATTCTTTCACCCGCACTCGATCTAATAAATTCTTCTTCGTCTTCTACTAACATGCCGTTAGCATAACCTGCACGACCACCGTCAGCTGCATAGAAATTTTGCATTACATATTTTTTCTGTGGCATAAAATCTAAACCAGCGCCTGCATCACCTGCACCGCTGTAAAAATTTTTAGCACGTTGAACCTGGTATCTTGGATCCATTTGATCTACTGGACCATCATCCTCATCATCATCGCCACCCATTAAGAATGGAGCTGCGATTGCTGTAGCACCTAAACCAGTTAAGGCTATTTTACCTGGACTAAGAGCACCTTTGTCATTTCTAATAAGACCTTGTAAAAAACCACCGCCTTTACCGTCTGTGCCTGGTGCTTTAAATAAACCTTTTGCAATACCAGCTAGTCTAGATGAACCAAAACCAGTGTTACCAAACAGACTGCCGCCTAGTTTAGAACCACCACCAAGATAATAACCACCTAATCCTAATAAAGCCATCTTACCTAAAGGACTTTTAGTAACTTTCTTTAAAGCACGACCAGCTTTCTTTACAAGTTTACCTAAGAAATAACCTTGTCTAGGGTCCTGTAAGGAACCTATTCCTGATTGTATTTGTTGAGGTTGTTGCATTCTAGATATTGCCATAAATTTACCTTAATTTCTATGTTTACTTGGTTTTACTAAATAAATCAAGAGGAGGCATAATAACATTTACGTCTTGTGCCATCTCTTCTGGGTTATAACCCTTTGCTTCCCAGTCTTTTCTTTCCTTAAAAAGCTCACCAGTTTTAAGGTGTCTATAAGTTGTCTCTACTTTTGCTTGTTTTATTTCCATTAGTCTATTTTCTCCTTTTTAATGTTTAAAAAACTAACTCCATAATCAAAGGAATCTGTACTGCTTGACTGTATAGTAAATGCTGACCCACCCTCTACGATTAGGGGTTGAGTTAATAGTTCTTTTGTTGTGTTAGCTGTTAACTGTGCAGATTTTATAGCTGTAATACTATTGTTTGTGACTGTTACTGTAGGTGTACCAGCAGAAGTAACTAATATTGATTTAATAATTATAGTTTCATTTACACCTGGACTACCTGCTGCAAAAACAGTTAATGCATTTCCTGTAGTATCATTATCTTTTCCGACAAATTTATATTGGTTTACTACTGCCATTATTCTAAAAAGAAACTTTTAGCTTCTATCTCTTGTTTTACTTCTTGTTGAAAAGAAGTGTTTAATTTTGTAATTACTGCATCCAGATCCCTGATCAACGATTGTAAATTAGTTTGATTGTATTCTGGTTCAGCTCTAGTTAATGATTGTACAATTTTTGCCATTATAATATACTTGCTAGTCCTCCATAAAAATAACCAGTTCTTCCTTTACCAGTTCTATTACTTACTGGACCGCCGTATCCACCTGCTGCAACACCAAATCCTAAACCTGGTGCTCCCACAGCGTCACCACTATAAGATTGTTGGCCATCAGAACCTAGTCCATAGTTAGTTGCTCCGTGCACAGCGGGATTGTATTGTCTTGCTGATCTTGCTCTAGATGCAGCAGCTGCCGCTTCTGCCGCTGCTGCCGCTTCTTTAGCTGCTTTCTTTTCTTTTCTTTTAGTTATAAATCTACCGACGATAGTATCCTTTTTCTTTTTTTCTTTTTCGTCTTCTTCAAAATCGTAAATTTTATCTGTTAGTGTGTTTGTTGAATCTAATGTATTTCCAAATTCATCAAGGGCACTATATCTATTTATTAAATCAGTTTTAACTGGACCCGTGTAAGTACCAGCTTTAACAGCATTTATATCAGCGTCTGTCATTTTGTATTTACCTCTTAAAGTGTCTTCAATTGTACCCTGTCTCTTATCAATTGTTCCTTGAGTAATTTTACCTGCGTTGTAACCTGCCATAATATTTTCAGCTGTGTTGTAATCACCTTGTCCTTGAACAATCTGTCCAATGTCATTAACCATTATACCTTTACCACCTAATTCATTTTCTAGTATTGATCTTCTGTTAACCGGAAGATAGGGACTTATTTGATTACCTAAAAATTTTGCACCTCTTACAAAACTCCCAACGTATGGAATCATGCTCATAAGACCTTTCATTTTTGGATTAACTGGTGGTTCATAAAAATAATTTTGGTTCATATCCATTTGTTTTATATCCATTGTACTTGGATCAGAACCGTATTCCGAAAATCTTCTATAATCATAGTTAGGTTGATAATCTCTATTTACAATTGAATTTGGATCTGGATTGTAAACACTAAAACCATCTCCACCGCTTCCAGTAAAAGCATTTGTATTTACAATACCTTGATTAACTACTGGTTCCTGATCCTCGGGTAACTCAAAAGGATTTAATAAATATTGTTGTTGTGGAATGTATTTAAAACCTGCTTCTCGTATCTCTTGGTCAGTAGCCATTATCTTCTTCCTCCTGGATGTATATCTAATCTAAATGTTCCTAGTTTCCAATCTTGTGAAGCACCTGTGTTTGCAACTTCTAATGCAATCTGTCTTGCTCTTACTCTTACATCTTTTTTAGTTGTAGTAGAATCACATGTAAAGCTTGTAGTAGTTTCACTACTGTTTGGATATAATCTTGTTTTAAATTTAACTGAAGTATTACCTGTCTGACTAATAAAATCTGGTATAAATCTACTAATTCTCATAATGTATTCACCGTCTCCTCTAATATCAGGCATCCCTACAGTTTGTCCTGTGTTACTTCTACGTTGGGTAATGTCAAAATCACCAGAAGTAATAGTTCCTATAACCGCAGTCACTGCTCCTCCTGCATTAATTTGATCAGTCCCTATTTCCTGATTATAGTATATCGTACTTCCGTCCGTATTACCAATAACATCTGAAGATGTATTGTCTGATGGGTTGTAATATGTTGCGTGTGGTTTATCAAATACTGCAGAATCTTGCCACGCGGCTCTAGGTAGAGTTCCTGTTGTCCATATAGGACGCTTAGGTGATGAGTCTAGATAGTTATAAGTAACTACCCTGTTAATTTGATCTGATGCTTCTGTGCAATAAAACCAACTTACTTCACCAAAAAGGTTATTTAAACCTGCATTAATAAGGTCTCTAGATGTAGCGTTTATATCATCGTAGACGTGGTCTTCTACAAGACAAGGCATCGATTTTAACTGACCATCGTAAGTAAAGAAACCATTTTCTGACATCCAATAAGCCGTACCATCAACCTCAATACAAGCATTTTTACCAAACAACCCACAGTTAGTACCTACCTGTTCAAATGCAAATACAAAATCTCCACCTACAAATTTCATTAAAAATAATGCAGTATCGGTCCATACATAAATTGCATCCCTACCTTTGATAGCACCCATAATTTTAGAACCATCAGCAAATCTTTGGGTACCGGAATTGTTTTCTGCTTTTACTGTATAAGCATCTGTGCCATCAATATTTTCTTGATCTGAAAAACGTAAAAACATATCATCCTGAGTAGTAGGATTTCCTATTGTAGTTTCTGTACCAAAAAATACTAAATGTCTATCGGGAGTTGATACCAATACGTGACGTGATGCAGTCGGTGCATTAGCAAGTAATGTAGCTCTATTATTAACAGCTCCTGCTGCTGAAGCATCCCATTCAAAACATTTTCCATTGTAAATAAGTGCAATTAATTTTGTACCATAGTTGTCAAGAACCCATAAACCAGGGTCAATTGTAAAGTCAGAGGAAGCTGGATCACCCCAACCAGAAAAACCAGCAATATCTGTGACCGTAACACCACCACTGTGGGTAGCTTTTGTAGTTCCGTTTACACCTCTAGCACCACCACTCAAAGTATTTGTTGCTGTATTGTTTGATGTATAGCTAATATCTTCTGTACCAATTCTTATTTCACCAGTTGATGGAAATGCTGCAGAGTTTGTCAATACAATATCGGTTGTAGTTAAATCTGTTATAGCTGTAGCTAAAGTTGTTGTAGCAGGACCTAGTGATGTTCCGCCATACAGACCAGCACCCCAACCAAAACCACCTAATTGCTGAGAAGGTCCGACTGTATAATAACATAAAACCGAAGCCGATCCTGACGTACTTAAAGGTGTTCCTGATTCTTGACTATCCATTGTAATAGTAAAAGTAGATGTTGTAGGAACCGAAGTCACCATAAATTTTTGATCTTCAAAAGTAGCATCAGTGTAAGTTGATCCTACTGCAGTAACACCACTAACAGAATCAAACATAACAATGTCATCTTCGTTTAATCCATGTGTCCCGGTGCATGTTACTGTGACTGCTGTAGAGGAAGCTGTACTAGTAAAATTAGCTCCTGTTAAAGTAGTTCTAATAGGATGAATGTCGTAATAAATTCCTCCAGAATATACATATAAAATTCTATTTGTTCCTATTGCTGCATATTTAATACCAGCATTATCGTCCCAATGATGAATTGCTCTAGCTGCACCTGTTAATTTATCTTGTCCTAACTGTTGCCAGCCACCTATTTTTTCTGGAGAACCGTATCTAAAACGAACATTATCACCATCAAACCATTGTCCCTCGGCCCCGGTCTCTGTGACTTGTTTGTTGAACCCTGGTGCAAAACCTAATTTTTGTAACATATAACCTCATTATAATACTATTTAAAACCTGATGGTAGACCCAACATAGGTCTGCCGTCAAATCTATTTTTGTCAGCAAATGGGCCATTTACATGATTATAATGTAGAAATACTTGACCGCATATGTTCCCGTCAAAAGGCTCTCGCCAATGTTCGAGTTCACAGCCACTATATACTAACATATCCCCTACTTCAAGCAAGACTTTAGTACCCGCTGGAGCGTTTGGTTTGTGTATATTCTTGTATTCATCTATAACATTATTCGATCCTGTGCCATCTATAAATATAGGCCAAGGGTCACCACCTAGATTAAGTGTGCATGATATCTCACAACTAGGTCTATCTTTATGTCTTTTAAGTTCATCACCTTTTTTATATGCTCTTGCATAAGAATATGTAGGTATCAAATCTAGTCCTGTGTGCTTTTTCATTACAGGTAACATTTTAACCAATAAAGTATCCATTACAAAATCACCGTAACAAGAGAATGTATTTGGTATTTGTTGATCGGTCCATGTTCCAAGGATCGGGGATTGTGCATGTAGGTTGTTTTGATACATGTATCTAACAGCATCTTTTTTAAGTAAGAAATAATTAAGAATAAAGTTAGCTAACTCATAAGATGTAGCTTTTTTAATTACTTGATATTTTTGTTGTTTAAATGTCATAGAAACATACCTTTCTGTAAAAAATTAAATGAAACTGATATTCTTATATCACTAGATTGGTTGGGATCAACACAATGCATTAACCAAGATGGAAACATAATACATCTTCCAACTTTAGGTTCATAATTTGTTTCTCTAAATAGTCTTGGAGGCACTGGACCTTTTTTCTGATTTGGTCTAACCATTGCAGCTGGTGATCTTGGATCATCTATTTTTAACTGTCCTGAATTTTTAGGTGCTTTAACATAATATACGCCTGACCATAGTGAATTAGGATGTTGATGTGCTCTGTTCATTCCACCTGGTGGATTTATGTTAGCCCACATATTACCAAGTATAGGTTCACTATCTAAATGTTCTTGATCATAAATTGTTTTTTGACATGCATATAACATATCAACAAGTTTTGCATACTCAGGTAAATCAGCCATATTTGTAGTTGAATGCCAACCTTGAACATTGGTTCTTGTTACACCCTTATCTCTATTAGACCAGGCTATAATATCTCTTTCAAGTTCTTGATTAAGAGTTGGGTGCTCTATATCTGCAATATAGATAGGTGTTGGAAATAACAAATCTCTATACATTACTTAAAAGGGGTTCCTCCAAACCACATAACTAATGATTGTCTTCTACCACGTGTTACAGGTTTTACTCTATGTCTTATAAATGATGCAAAAAATATTGCATGACCTTGTTTTAGTTTAGCAACTTTACCTTCACTCATTAATTCTAAATCTCCACCTTCAAACTCTGATTCAGGTGAAAGTAGTAGTGTCATAGATATTTTTCTAACAGGAGGTTCGTGTGCACAGTTTATATCATTATCTACATGCCATTCATAAAACCCACCTTCTGGATATTCAGTATACTGTGCCATTTCATTTATTGTCATTCCATCAAAACCAAAATGATTACCATTTGTAGTTTTCATAATTTTATTTAAATCTTTGTACATTCCATCCATTTTAGAAAATGGTATCCAACTAATATGTGAAGTTCTAGTTTCAGTATCTAACACACCGCCTCTAATACCTTGCTTGTTTCCAACCTGTGCGTCGTTTCTAGGCTCTGCACGTCCTGCAGCAATAATCATTTTACATTGTTCAGGTGTAAAAATAGGTTTTGTGGTTTCTACTATATAAGATTTCCATCGTGGTTCTGTTATCATATTAATATCCGTATTCTACCCATCCTGTTATTATATATTTATCATTCGATAAAGGTGGGTTGCCTCTATGAATGTGTGTAAATTGTGAAGGCCAAACCAACAATGTATTTTTTTCAGGTTTAAAACGACACTTTTGATATAAAAATTCTGTCTCTCCACCCTCGTTCACATCATTAAGATAAACCATAAAAGCTAGTATTCTATTTCTTGCTTTCATTTCTGCATTCTCACAATGCCAAGCATGATAACCTTCACCAACTTTAGTCTTTTGTATTTTAACTTCTAGTATGTTGTGTGTTGCAAGTTTTTTAAGATAAGAATATTTTTGAACGTATAAAGGATATACTTCTTTAAAAAACATATCTATAAAAGGTTTGTTGTTATAAGTCATTGCAACATTAGTATCTCTTATAGTATCAATTGCATTATCTGATACCAACATCTCATCTTCTCGTCTTGGATATACTGCACCTTGTTGTTCACACTTATTAAAATAATTTGTATAATCATCTATTAATTTATTAGGCATAAAATTTTTAAATAACCCTATGTGGTTATCTATATAATATTGTTTATCCATTAGTTAGCCCCTCTATTTCTAATCGGATCAAAATCTACATCACAGTTTGCAGCAAGAGTTCGTCTTGTCTCATCGGTTCCATTAAATGGATATACACAGTGTCTCATATCATAGGGAAAGATATAAAAGTCTCTAAGGTCCATGGGTGGTTGATAATCTATCTTAGCAAACTGACCATTGGCTGCCCCTAATATTTGCAGTCTACCATTCTGTTGTATGTGCTCTGCTGAATATTCTTTACCATATGTTGATGGTAGTTTTAAAATCATTACACTAGATAAACCTGTATATAACATTCCTCTATGAATGTGAGCTGGATTGTATTCATGCTGTTTCATTTCATTAACCCATATAGAATTTAAATGAGTTTTATAATCTCGTATAGCATTAAAATTTAAATAATGATTAAACACTTGCATAAAATAATCTGTTACATTTTTAGGCAGAACGTTATGGTTCTTCATCTTTGTTTGATCTTTACCATGATAATATAAAGAATGTTCTTTTTCTATTTTACCAACTAACTGTCCGTTAGCGGGTGCAAGACCATTATAGTTTTGTTCATAGATTTGATTAATAGACATAAAAATATCCAATGGCACTTCGTATTTAATAATACATTGACCTAAAAACGTTGGTTTAAAATTTAATGTGTCCATATAATTTTCTTATACTTTCTGGAATCCTTTCAATGTAAGGATTATATACTTTTCTAACAGGTCCATCAAATAGTTTATGCATATTGTTACCAACTATTTTATCATTATAAGATAAACCATTGACATTTACTTGATCTAGATCAATAAATCTGTGATTAAAATAAGGTTCATCTAAAAATTGATATATTTTTCTAAACTCTTGTTCAGGGTTTGTAACTATATCATCATATTTTACATAATGACAAATACCTGGATAATTAAAACTATTTTTTATAGCTTCTAACTCTTTTGCAACAGCACCTTTATTATTCATTATCATCATTAATTTTTCTTCATCGGTATTTAAATTATGTCGATTAGGAAATGCATCGGGGTTTTTTGTATACCATTGCATATAACTAGCAAGTACATCCATTAGATCTCTTAGTATTACAATACATTTAAAACCATATTTAAAATGTTTTTGCATTAATTGAAAATTACTTTCTGTCATTACAGGTCCACGATCAATAATTATACGTTGTGGCCAATGTTGGTAGTAGTTATTAAATACATTATCTAGTACATTATCTAATGATCTGTGATCAGGATAATTTTGAAAGACATCAGTTTGTTTAAGTAAAAATAAATCTTTCATTATCTCTAATGTTAAAGAGTTAGCAGTAGCTGCTATGTCTTTATTTTGATTCATAATACTCGCAAACAAAGTATTACCAGATCTAGGTTGTGCGACTAAAAAAAATAACTTACGGGTAGTCCGTTGTTGGTTTGTCATTTTGAGTTAGCTGTTCTTTCTTTTCTGTATTGTTTTCTAATTCACCTGATTTTTTAATTCTTTGTAATGATTGTAATTGACCTATTACATTAAACACTTCATTTTGATCAGAGTGTTCATTTAAAGTTTTAGCTTTTTCGTGGTATTGTCTACCATAAGACTCTAACTGATGTTGGTTAACATCTTTATCATTAAATGATCCATCATTAAATTCTTTTTTCAATTTAGACCACATTTTAATTTCTCTCATTCTATGTTTTGCAACTTTTTCCATAGACGCTTTACTAAATCTAGTTTCGTCTAAATCTATTTGATATTTAGTTCTTTTGTATTCATCTTCTTCTTTATCTATTTTCTTTTCTAACCAAGTTATCTTTGCTTCGTTTCTTCTATAATCAAACGATAAAGTCATTAGGTTATCTAAGTATGATGATTGTTCTCTTACACACTGCCAATATTTTGCAGCTTTAGTTGGATATCTATTGTCCTGTAATACAGAAAACCTTGCTTCTGTTTCTGTTCGAAACATTTGTTTTTTAGTCCAAGTATCACGAAGCTCGTCCACCATACCTTTAAAATCGGTAAGGTCTTGTTGTTCCAATAAATTATTTAAATGAGTTTCTTCTTTTTGTATAATATCTTTAACGTCTTTTTTATCTGTCATTTCTTTATCCTTTATAGTTTTCTCTTATATATATTATCTAAAATATATTACAAGTCTTATGAAGTAGAAAATGTAACTGTTGCTGGACCAGAAGAAAATTCTTCTGATACGCCTGTTGCAGGATCACCACCAGCACCTAACGCTACAGTATTAGTTCCCATTCCTGCCAAACCATTTCTGCCAGTACTCAGATCTCCTGTCTCAGTCCAATTAGTTCCATTCCAAGTTTCTGTTAACTGTCCAGCTGTTGGCACACCATCAGCGCTACCACCAAAAGCTAAAGCTGCTGTAGAAACTCCAGCGCCTGCTAAAGAACGTTTTGACTGATTTAAATCATTTACTTCAGTCCAATTAGTTCCATTCCATAATTCTGTTAATGCTAATCCTGCTGGAGAAGGAGCATGGTTTCCACCAAATGCCAATGCAGCTGTATTAACATTACTTGCTCCTGCTAAATTATTTCTCCCATAATTCAAATCATTAACTTCAGTCCAGTTAGTTCCATTCCAAGATTCTGTTAATGCAAAAAATTCTGATGTTGGAGGTCCTCCAGTATCTTGATATCCACCAAAACCTAGAGCTGATGTTTGAATTCCTGCACCTGCTATATTTCGTCTCCCAGTATTTAAATCATTTACTTCAGTCCAGTTAGATCCGTTCCAAGTTTCTGTTTTATTTACTTGTCCATTTGGTGGACCTCCTGGAAACCTAAACCCACCAAAAGCTAGAGCAGACGTGTTTGATGCTCCAGCGCCTGCTAAAACTTGTCTAGCAGTATTTAAATCATTAACTTCAGTCCAATTCGTTCCATTATATGATTCTGTTAGTGCAGTTACAGGTGGTGGTTGTCCACCAAAAACTAAACCAGATGTTTGTGTACCTGCTCCTCCCATATTACCTCTTGCAGTATTCATAGTTCCACCTGTTGACCATGATCCAGGATTAATTAAAAAACCTTTTACCTTGTTCGTAGAAGTATTATACCAAAGTTGTCCATTAACAGGATTCGATGGATCTGAAGATACTACTTCTATATTTGTTCCGTGTATTTCTTTGTATGTTGCCATAATATTTTAACTTAAATCTATTGTTGATACTCCACCACTAACACTCCATTGTTCTACCAATGCTACATCAGAAGGTGTACCAGGTGCTGGTACACCACCAGAAGCTAGTGCTGATGTATTAGTTGCTCCTGCAGAAGCAGCTCTTAATCTTGCAGTATTTAAATCATTTGCTTCTGTCCAATTAGTTCCATTCCATTGTTCTGTTACACCTGCTGGTGTTGCTCCACCATAAGCTAATGCTGATGTTTGAACACCACTACCCATTAAAGCCTCTCTTCCAGTGTTTAAATCGTTAACTTCCGTCCAATTAGATCCATTCCAAGATTCTGTTAAAGGTGTTCCTCCTGCACCACCAATAAGTAAAGCTGCTGTTTGAATTCCTGCTCCAGCTGCCGCATATCTAGGTGTATTTAAATCATTAACTTCAGTCCAGTTAGTTCCATTCCAAGTTTCTACAACATTGGTGCCAGGTGGTAAAAACCCACCCATAGCTATAACTGCTGTGTTACTAGCCCCTGCACCTGCTAATGTTCTTCTTGCTGTATTCAAATCATTAACTTCAGTCCAGTTTGTTCCATTCCATAATTCTGTTGCACCTGCTTGAGTGGTAGGTGGTCCTCCACCAGGAAATCCACCAAAAGTTAAAGTTGATGTAGAAGTTCCAGCTGATCCCGTGCTGTTTCTTGCAGCGTTTAAATTATTTACTTCTGTCCAATTAGTTCCATTCCATACTTCTGTATCTGCAAGGTAAGTTGACGAATATCCTCCAACTACTATGGCAGCTGTAGCTGTACCAGCCCCTGACGTACTTGTTCTTGCTTGATTCAAACTATTAACTGTCGACCAAGCTACTACTGGAGTTCCTAAGTTTACTTTTAACTCTCCAGACGTAGAATTATACCACAAATCTCCAGCGACAGAAGTAGGTGGATCAGAACTTACATTCTGTATTTTAGATCCATGTATGTCTTTGTACGTAGCCATTTAAATTTTTATTCCTCTAATGTTATGTCCGATGGTCTTAGTCTGATAGTTTTTTCTTCATCAGATAAAGCGTCCCATGCAGTTTGTTCTGCAGTGACCACACCGTCAACAATTGCTTGTGCTTCATCCCTTGTTTTAACAGTTCCTAACACTTTATTAATCCAAAGATTTGCATTTTTATTGTGTGCTGGAATCTGCCAAACATTACCAGGATAGCCAGCAAACTTGATTTTAGAAGATTCAGAGTGTTCAATGAATCCTTTGCCCCAGTTTTCTGCTACACAGTATTGTTTTGTTTTTGCCATAGTTTCCTCCTTATTAAGATGTTGTAATTGTTTTTGTTACTGTTCCTGGTGAATTAAATTCTTCTGTTACATAAGTAGCACCCGGTTCATATCCAGAAATAGCTAAAGCTGCTGTTGAAGTTCCAGAACCAGCTAAATAACCTCTTGCTGTGTTAAGTGCAGGTTTAGTTGACCAGTTAGTTCCATTCCACGATTCAGTTTTTGCGCTAACAGCTGGTTTCATAGAACCAAATATTAAAGCCGCTGTTGCTGTTCCATTAGATGCCGCTAAACCTGTTCTAGCACCATCACTTAAATCATTTACTTCAGTCCAGTTAGATCCATTCCAAAGTTCAGTTTTTGAACCATGAGGTGTTGGTTCTCCTCCTATAGCTATTGCTGAAGTATTGCTTGCTCCCGATGCCGCTAAAAAATATCTTCCTTGATTCATATTGTTTGTTGCTGTCCAATTTGTTCCATTCCAAGATTCACTAGATGATGAACTATATGGAGAACCTCCTACTGCTAACGCTGAAGTTGACGTTCCATCTCCTGCCATTGCTTCTCTCGCATTATTCAGATCATTTACTTCAGTCCAGTTCGTTCCATTCCATAATTCAGTCACAACCACACTTGGTGATGCAAAACCTCCCCCACATAAAGCAGCTGTTGATGTTCCAGCTCTGGCACCGCCACGTCTTCCTGTATTTAAATTATTTACTTCTGTCCAGTTGGTTCCATTATATAATTCTGTTGAGTTTGTGTTGTCAAAACCTCCTCCAAAAGCTAAAGAAGCAGTTTGTGTTCCTGTTGCCATTAATTGAATTGCTTTATCTCCTGTTCTAGTCATAGTACCACCAGTAGCCCAAGCACCGGCTGCTACTTCTGTAGAAACTCTAAAACTAACCGCACTAGAATTATACCAAACTTGTCCTGTTACAGGAGCAGGTGGGTCTCCAGCCACATTAGTGACCGCAGTCCCAATGCTTTCTTTATAGGTAGCCATGATTATTTATTCTTTAACAACCAACCTTGAGTTCCATCTGTATAGACCAAAGTATTGGCTGCCCTTTCTACTGACACTGTTAGATCAGCAGTTGCACCGTTGATCTTTTCAGAATTTCTTCCAACTGTCATTGTGTTTGAATCAAATGTTCCTGCGTAATCTACAAAAGCAACTTCGTCACCAATTGTAGGTGAGCTTGGAAGCGTCATAGTAACTACGCCACCTGTTGTATTTATAAAATACCCTTCACCTGCAACTGCAGTGAAGTTAGAAGTTTTTACTGCTTGCCATGAAGTACCACCAGATACTTCTGCAAAAGATAAAGTACCTGATCCGTTTGTTTTTAAGAATGTGTCTGCTGATCCGTCAGCATTTGGAAAAGTTAAACCATCAAGAACAATGTTTCCTGAACCATTTGGTGTAATGGCAATATTACCATTAGCTGCGTCTGTAATTTGAATTACTCCGGAGTCTGTTCCACTATTTGTATTTAAAATTAAATCAGTTGCTCCACCCGTAGTTACTGTAAGTGTGCCTGCTCCATTTGAAGTTAATACAGCTGCTGCTCCAGAGTCTCCAACTTTTACTGTATCAGCAGAAGCTACTACATCACCAGTTCCATTTGGCGTAAGTGTGATATCTCCGTTTGCACCATCAGTAATTGTTATTGTACCTGAGTTAGTTCCTGAATTTGTATCTAAAGTTAAATCATGTGCACCGCTTGATGTAAGTGTTGCAGCTGCAGCACCAGTTCCAATTTTAGTTTCACCTGATCCTTTTGGAATAATTGCGACATCTATATTTGTATCTCCACCTGTAGCAGATATTGACGGTGCGTTTCCAGTTGCAGCGTTTGTCATATCAAATTGATTGACTGCTGAACCTGTTGTTTGAAATATTAATTGTTCATTACCATTTTCATCAATGATTCCGTGAGCATCATCAAAAGCAATGTTAAAATCGTTAGTATCTAAGTTACCACCTAGTTGAGGTGATGTATCATCTACAACATCTCCACCTGTTTGAATTTGAATAATATCTGGGTTAGTTCCATCATTTGCTGTTGCAAATAAAATTGCTGTACTTTTATTTCCTGTTGCAAAAGTAAAAGTATCACCACTTCCTGACACATATTTAAATTGTACTGTGTAAGCACCTGATGTTGTATTTTTTAAAAAGTAAAATGTTTCTACATCTAAAGGTATTGTGACTACTTGATTTCCTGAAATAGAACCTGTGAACTCAATCATTCTAGCTTGAGCTGTTCCAGTTAATGCACCATCTGCAATTGTTAAAGCAGTTGTTTGAGCACCACCGGCGATAGATACTTGTTTAAATCCACCTGATAATTGTTCAAAAAGATTTAAGTTTGCGTTTGTTTTTGTTCCCCATGTACCGGCGTTTTCGCCAGTAGCCATTAACTCTATACCAAGAGGTGTGTATGTTGATGCCATAAAATTTTTCTCCTACGCTACATGTGTTACGTCTGTATACGATGTATTTCCACTTACGTCAACATCGTTATAACTTGTATTTCCACTAATATCAACATCTCCATATCCTAATGGAGCAATATTTCCTACACTAGATGTTGCTGAAACTCCTGTCAATCCCATAACATCAACAGGACTAATTGTACCTACAGAAGACGTTGAAGAAACCCCTGTTAAAGGAACTCCTATTTCAAGTGTGATTGATCCTACAGAAGAACTAGCTCCTACACCAGTTATATTAAATACTTGTGCATCACTTGTTTGAATTTCACCTACAGAAGAAGTTGCATCAACTCCTGTCAAAGGAACTCCTACTCCTACAGTTATAGAACCTACTGCAGTTGTTGCAACTAAAGTTGTTAATCCTTGAATGTGATCAGCAGGACTAATTTCACCTACAGAAGACGTTGCTACTTGACCTGTTGGTGTGATTGTAGGAGATAAAATAAATGTAAATTCTCCAACAGAAGTTGTTGCTGCTTGACCAGTTAATCCAACTACGTCTGCAGGAGTTATTGCTCCTACGTTAGAAGTCATTTCACTTGGAGCAGTTAAATTAACTACTGCTGACTCAACAGTACCCCAACCGTTTTCACCCCAATCAAGAGTACCCCAACCAGGTCTTTGTATTACTGTAATTTCACCTACGGATGTTGTTGCTTGTTGTCCAGAAAGAGTTACGTTAGGTGCTTCACCCCATCCTTGGTTTCCCCAAGTGAGACGACCCCAACCTTCTTTAATAGTGGTTGCGTCGTTCCAACCTGCTTGTCCCCAGGATAATCGACCCCATCCTACCGACATGGGATACCTACGCTATACGAACTATGGCTGTTGAAGCTGCTGCTGCGGGAAATTGAATTGTAAAAGTTCCGCTAGATACAGTTTTGTCTCCACCGAATGCTACTACACAAACTGCTTTGTCTGATTGTGTATCATTATATATTAAACATCCGTTTGCTGTAAAAGATGCAGAAGTAAAACTAATATCCGCAAAATCACAGACTGCTGTTGAACCATCTAATACAGGAGTAACACTTGTAAGTGCTTTTCCTCCAGCAGTATAAGCTGAACCAGATGCATTTGAAATTTCGTTTGATGAACTGTAAGCTGTTGTACTTGCACCTAAAGATGCTGAACTTGTATACAAAGCTAATTTAAAACTGTTTCCAGATGATGCTGTAAAATTGTGTGTACCAACTAAAATTTCTTGTTTAAAGCTGTTACATACTGCCGATGATATTGCCATAATTTTTCTCCTTATTACGGAGACGGTGACTTGACTTGTATTCTAACTGTTCCGTCAGTGTAATCGTCTCGTCTTCGTCTTCCAAGTTGCATACCTGCAAACTGTTGTATTGCATTTTTATATCTATTTTCATAATAAGTCAACATATCCATTGGACCTTTTAAATATCCAAAAGCTTCTACTAAACATGCATATAAAAGCCCTTGAGGAAAGTATGTACTTAAATAAGTATTGTTATTAAAACCGGTGCCAGATCCAAGACCATTAGGCATTTTATTGTAATAAATTCTAAATCTATAAGCGGCATCGGGTGTAGGGGCTATATACATACCTCCTGATGATGTGTCTGTTGTATTATCAGCACCACCAAACATTGCATAATATTTAGGAAATCCTGTAACATCCTGTGCCGTTAAATCGCCTTCAGGCCCTGTTAATCTGTCAGTATATTCTGATAAATAAGTTTGATCTTTTTTTTCTAACCAAGTTCCGTTACCTTCTGTGTTCGCTGTAGAGTTAAATACTTCTATACCTCTAATAAATAAGGCTCCTGCAGGAGAATTAATTGTGTTATCATCAGCTGCTAGTGTTCCTTCTTGAACAAATCTTTGAGAGTCCATAGGAAGCTCTTGATATATTCTAAATTCAGCAGCCATAATAATTCCATCAACAACAGTTGTAGTTAAAACATCAGAACTTACTTCTGTGTAATCTCTTATTGCTGTAGTTAATGTGCTGTAATCGTATTTTTTAACTCCTGACATAATTAACCTCTATCATTTATGGGTCCAATTGTACACTGGAAACCACCTCCTGTTTCTGTGCCTGATGCAGCGTTAGTTAGTGTAACATTTATACCATCAAATTGTGTAGTTGTAGATGGTTGACCTGTACTTGGAACCGATGTTTCATTTAAAGAAACAACTTTATAACAACCAAAAACTTTTGCTAAATTAGAATGAGATCCGGCAACTGTGGGTTGGGGAGAAGCCCCTCTGTAAGGAGCACTTGTTCCTCTAGTACAACCAGTTAGTTGATGTGTAGATCTTCCTGTGTATTGTATAACTTCATTTTGATATGTTCCAACAAGAAGCGGGTCCGTTGTATCGGAAGAAGTTAAAACTTTTTCTATTACAATAAAACCTGAAGTAGGGAACTCAGATCCATCAGTTAAATTAATTGTAGTAGCAGTATCTGTTATTGCCCCATTTAATGTTGTAGACATTTGTAATGTTGATATTGCAACACCACCTACTGGAGATTTAACATTTCTAAATCTTACAAAATCATCTACTTGTAAATCACCATTTGGAAAATTAATTTTTAATGTGGTATTAGATGCAGTTACAAAAGGATTTTCTGGTAAAAAATCTTCTGTTGGAAATTCTGTTCTAGCCGTTCTTGCTCTTTGTAAAGCTTGTGGATCTGCACTTGTCGGTTTAGGATCTAACTGTGGTTGTTTAGGCTCGTACTCTGAAACATGGACCAAGGCACCATTCCATTCTCTAACCATTTCATTATATGGAAAAGCCATGCCTGATCTGTCTGAGATAGCTAAGGCGTATTTACCTTGTGCAAAAGTAGTCATTAACCAATACCAGGGTAATAGATTTTAGGTGATATGTAAGTAGAATTAGAAGAACCATCTTCAGACTCTGCTCTTTTTAATTCATCTTCATACAATAATTTTAATTCTTGAACTCTTTGTGGTGCATATTTTATAGCTAAGTAATAAGCTAAACCCATTATCATACAAGGTACAAATCTATAAGGCACATCAGTTGCATTTGTATATGCTCCTACATCATCAATTCTTTTTGTATAATAAAAATTAATAAAATTTCCAGCTTGAGAACTACCGGGTGTTAAATACAAAGTCATAGTCACCTTATCTATAAATCTTTGTACCCAATACTGTGTAGGTAAACCTAAATCTGTTTTGTTAGAAAAACCTTGATACTGAGATCTACTGATTCTTGTCATCGGTGTATCAACACTTGTAGAAGCAACTCTATAGTTAGCTTCTTGTATATCAGTCATACCGTTTGGAAATTGAACAACTGTATCACCAGTGCTGTGTGTAGCTGCTGTGCTACCATTAACACCTCTAACACATCCTGTTAAATTTAATGATGATATTCCAGAGTAAGTAATTTGTTCAGTACCAATAAGAACTATACCACCTGTTGTAGGCATTCCTGTAACAGAGGCAACACCAATAGTAGTGACTGCTGCATTTATTCCTGCGGATAGTGTGGTTGAAATACCAGAAGAAGTACCATCAGCTGGAGACCTGTAAAAAGTATATACAGCTTGTCCATTAACTAATGCTACATTTTGGTTTTTTACTTCCCAAAATTGTAAGCCCCTATTACCCCATTCAGAAAATAAAATATTTAAAGATCGTTTCGCAGTTTTTAATTGATAACCAGAAACACCCTGCATACCAATACGTTCATATGCATCTTCAATAATTTCATCTATTCCGAGGTTCTTATCAAAAGAATAAGAACCAGAGGTAGTGTTAGCCATACTACGCTCCTGTGATAGTTAACGTAACGCTTCCGTCGGATCCTGTTGTTTGTGTTAAAGTTGCACAAATTCCATCTTTAAAAAGAATTCCAGAACCTGGAACATAAACTGCTAAACCTTCAGTATCGTATTTAAAAGTTGCCATTAAGTTACCGGCACCTGCATCACCTGTAGTGGCTGTGTCATGTAAAGTTATAACAGAACCTGCTTCGCCTCTACCTTGAATAGAAGTAACTCTAGCTCTACCTGCTCTTAACAATGATATAGCGCCCGTATCTTTTTGTAACGTTGTTTGATCACTTGAAAATGATCCGCCTCCGCCAATTGACATAATTTTTCTCCTTATATTTTATGTGGGGCCAAAGCCCCACACTAATTTTTATTAACTTAAATTATTATTTTGCATATACAAAATAGTAACTGTAGCGGCTCCAGTTGTACCATCACCATTAGCTGCTGTGTACGTTGCAGTAATAGCTGTGTCAGTCGCTCCAATATCAGTCGCTAGAGCAGTTGTTCCGCCTGTGTGAGTTACACCTAATGCTTTAACATTTGTTGCACTCATAAATGCATTGTCATCTGCCGCAGTACCAATAATAACCGTAGCTGTACCACCGTCATTAGAGACAGTTGTTACGTTCATAATAGCGTCCACGATTTGTGAATTTGCAGGAATAGTTCCTATTGTAGTTGTATTAGTTGCACCAATAATATCGATTACTGCTGATTGAGACATTAAAGTAAAACCTAAATTTTCACTTGCCCCTTCTCTAACAGTTCCAGATTTAATTGGTCCGCTAAAAGTAGTTATTGCCATATTAATATCCTCCTAGATATCTGAATACTGTCCCTAGGGTTGTCGACTATACGCGTCAGCATTCATCATTTATTAAATGTATAGTGTAAATATTATATGTTATTTTTTAGTAGAGTGCAAGAGAGCCTGTAATGTGGAGTGGATTTTTCCAACGATGTAGCTTTTTATTAAGTAGCTACAGAAACTTGTGGAGCCGCACCTTCAACAGAATTTTGTCTATGTGCAATGGCAGCTTCTTCAAGCTTGATCTTAGTAATGACTTCTCTAACTTTGTCATCAATTCGGACCATTTCAAGAGTGTATCTATTATTATCTAGATGCTCCTGTTCCCACTTCAACTCCAAGGACCTTTTTGCTTTGTATAGGTCTTGTATCATTTATAACCTCTTCATAAGTTATTCGATAAGGAAGGTTGCTAAACATTCCCGATTTTTCCCAAACTATACTGTTTTCTCCTAGCTTGTCAACTATTGATTTCTCTAGAGAAATAGCATCATCATTAGATTCTACTTCAAATCTACCGTGATGGTCATAAGCATATATGTTTATTAGGAATTTTTTCATGGTTTTGTCTTTCTATTTGTTAATTGTGGCGAGACTATGTCCCGCCACAAAAAATGAAGTATTAAGCTCCTGGAGAACCAAAGATACCTCTAGGGTCAGATACGCCAAATACGTATCTTTCTCTAGCTTTGTATCTAACATTACCAGTATCGAAGTCACCTTCCATCTTAGTAGATAGAGGAGTTCTTTCGAAATGTTTCATACCATT
>Ga0208666_1000330_pt1 | contig 23501 bp, 33 predicted proteins | sample 5B_taG_FD_184078 | JGI IMG/M metagenome (GOLD analysis project Ga0208666, IMG submission 184078) | Marine viral communities from the Subarctic Pacific Ocean - 5B_ETSP_OMZ_AT15132_CsCl metaG (SPAdes) (version 2) | ecosystem: Environmental > Aquatic > Marine > Oceanic | place: Pacific Ocean...
CCTCTCTTGTAAACACAGCTTGAACTAAACTACCTCTTAGGGCATCAGATATATTTCTTCTTGGTTTACGTCCACCACCAATCATGCCCGCTTCAGTTAATACATCATCTATTTTGATATATTTGTCATATGGGTCCATTAAAACTCTAACCCCATCATCATGCCATTCATGATATCCATTATCCACAAAAGTTTCCATTTCTGGAAAATACACTTTTAGTAATGTAACTTCTTCACCATCTGGTGTTTCGTCTATACTTACTTCTATAACTTTACCTTTAGAATAATTTTCTGGTGGAATATATTCATTACCTACTTCGTCTTCGGATGGAATACTTGTACGGTCTAAATACATAACTCTAATATGGTCACCTGGTTTTACTTTTGGGTTTAATTCTTTTTTTGTTTGTTCATTTAATGGTTTTAGCCCTAAACTACCCCATAGGTCTTCTCCTTTAAACATACCTGGACTCATATATTCTATAGATAACGCGAGAGCTTGACCAGTAGATAGTGGGAATATATCCCTTATTTTCTCTGATATAATATTAGTAATTGAATCATAATCACTACTATCTGTTGGGTCAAAATTACCTTCCCCGATAGAAGTTGGTAAAACAATAAAGGTTACTCCGTCTACATCTTTTTTTTCTACCCAACCATCTAGGTATTGAAATATTGCTTTTTTAATATTTTCGTGTCTTCCTTTTTTATATTTAGTATCTACATGTTCTTGTATTTTATTTTGGACATTAGGGTTCCATTTGTGGTCAAAATGGTTAGAGTGTAAAAGAGTAGCTAATGTAGTATCTACATAAAGATTTTTCTTTATTGCGTTAATTTGTTCCAAAAGACTATTATCTTTTGTTGACATCAAAATAATTTGTGTCTTTTTTCTTAATTGTTCTAAAAGTGTCGACATATGTATTATAAATATTTTGTCATTTCAATTAAATTGTGTATATTTGTTTATATAAAAATAATATAATTATGCCAAAATCAAGACACAGAAAAAATCACAAGAAAAAAGTTGAGTCGTTTAAAAAACGTAGAGTGGATAATGCTAATGCAGCAAATAAAGAAATGATGAGAATTCAGGAAGATTTAATGAAAAAATGGAAAGAAAAACAAGAATCGGAAAAAGAAGAAAAACCATTAAATCCTAATCCTGAAACTTTGTAGATATTTAAATAGGGGGGTGACTGGAATTGATTGGCATCAGTCGATTAGTGTCAGCACGTCAAGCCTGAGTTAAGCTTGTAAAACTGATTCATTTTTTTAACTGGCAAAACAATTGCTAAGTTGGCGACTTTAGGACTTGTCCGTGAGTCATCAACAGTGACTGTAGCGTAACTAAGTTACGATATAGTTCCATCTCTTCTAAAGAATTTAAGATTTGTGTCTTTAGTTTTTGAGGTGTCAATAGACAAATCGAACCCGGTAACGTTCTCGACCGGTATTATGTACACGGGGACTTGGGACTGATTTGAAGGTTGTTTATTCTATAGAATTAAGTCCGACAACAAAAGAATAAACTAAACGTGTAGGATAGATATTAGTAGAAGATGAACAAGACGTGGGTTCGAAACCCACCACCTCCACCAATAAAAAAACCCAGAGAAATCTGGGTTATTTTTTTATAAAAAAGTTATTTCTGGATAAGGGTTTTCGGGTCTATTAAGTACGTTTTGTAAACCATCATTCGTACTAACATTTAGATTATCATCTGAAACATTGTCCGAAACATCAACAGAGGTATTGTCTGTTTGTGAATTACTGCTAGTTTTTTCAACCGGTACACCCACACCTTTTATATATGGGTGGTCTAATTCATATATCTTTAAATTAGTTTCTTTATATGGACTATCTGCTGGTATACACGCACATGATATTTTAAAACCTTTCCACCAATCTAATTTTGGTGCTTTATTCCCCGTAAAGGTTGGGCTAACAACCATTTCATCAGGTTTTTGTTCCCAAACTTGTATTCTTTCTATACACTCACCTTCTTGTCCTGGTGCAAAAACACCATTTCTAATACCTAATTTATCTAAAACTAAACGATAAAAATCTTGTCTAACCTGTGGACTGTATTGTCCATTATAATCAAATTTATACCAACTCATACCATTAGGGTCATCACCTGGAGCTGTACAAGTTTGTGTTTCTGTACTACTAATTATTTCCTGGTCTTGTATTTCTGGACAAACTTCGGCTTGTATGTCATCAATTTTTTGTTTAGCTACTGTGTTTAAAGCACCATCTTCGTATATTAGTAATAATGTATTTAAAATTTGGCATTGTGTGTTAAGGTCCGTTGCGTTATTATACATTGTTTCAGCTGACTCACCATTTTGTTCTAAACGTAAATCAGTACTGTTCTGATAAATAATAATATCCTCAAAATTTGCAACATCTTTTGCTACAGCATCAGAAAATAAAGCTGCAACATTTTCACAACACCCTTCTTCTTGTTCTAATAAAACTCTAATTAATCCCTTTAACATATTTTAAGATTTTAAAACTTTTTCTAGTCCAATTATTTCTTCCTGTAGATTTTGTAACCTATTTTTTAAGTCTTCCATACCTTTTTCAACAGCATCCAACTCTTCATCCCATTCTGTAGGTCTAGATTTACCAGCACAAGCATAACTTATACTACCCTTAGGGGAATATTTAGGACCTTCTGGTGTATCTTTCATTGGTAGATTGTATAAGTCCCAATCTTTATCCATCCATTGTCTCCACATACTATTAAAGTCTTCAGCTGCTAATTTTCCTAAGTCACTTTCTTTAGTTATTGCTATACCGTCTGAATTACATGAACCATCATCACAAGCTTCAAGTCTTACTTGTAAATTTACTGGTAGTGTACCACCATAACAAGGTTTCCAAATACTACTACCGGTATTACGACCATATAATCTTTTAGGGAATTCCCATTTAAGTTTTGATTTCACACCACTTAAATTAGCAACAGCAACATTCCCATCACCCCAAGTATAAAACTCTTTTTGAATATCTAATAGAAAATCTCTTGTAATATCTAATTCACTCCAACCTAATAGTTTTCTATAATAACCAGAAGCTACTCTACCTTGTATTTCCATTAATACCATATCATCCCACAAATTTCTAGTTGTGTTTTCATAATATTCTGTGGCTATTTTTGCTATTCCAAATAAAGAACCTCTTTTATTTAATATTTTTTTAATTCTACCTTCATCAGTTTTTCTATTAGACCACATAAATGTACCCCACCATTTTTCAATACTATTAATATCACCTGTATACCAACCTGTTTGGGTTGTTCCATTTTCCCAATCTTCTCTTTCTGTATCTATATCCGTTGGTATTTCAACATCTTCAGAAATTTCTCTATACGTACCTAATTCTATAGCTATGTTTTTTGCGGCTTCAAAATAAAGGTCTGAAGCTTCACCACTACAACCCTCTAATGCTTGGTTATCACACTCTGGGTTATTTGTTAAAAAAACACTAATATAAGATTTACTGTTACAAGCTCCTTGAAGCTCAGCGTCTGGACGTAAACAATCTATCAACGTACCTTCTGGTAGCTCTCCTCTAAACATATCTAAAATAGCTCTACCCCATGAAAAACTTTCTAAAACATCCCCAATAAAAAATGTAGGCATTACCGTAAACCAAACAAACAATCTGTAAATTCTAGTAGGGAAGTTAATCTTTCCAGCAAATGCCCATTTAGTAAATGTTGCAGGAGCCTTCAAAGTTTCCCATCCTATTCTTCCACTACCCTTTAAAAATTTACCAGTTTTATTTACTGCTGAAACTGTTTTTTTCGTTACATTATCAGCTAATATATCTACTATATCATCAAAACTACTATCACCACCAAATAAGGTAAGCATTTCTTTTTTGGTCATAAGACCATCTTTACCACCAGTCTGTATTTTATTTAAGATATTTTTATTACCTATAATTTCTTTAATAAACTCTTCTTTTATACTTTGATTTGGGTGTGTCGCTAGTGAGTTAAATAGTCTTTTTACTAAATCTATATCATCTAAATATCCACCACCATCAAGTACTAATCTAATTTTATTAGCTTCTCTTCTACCCATACCAAACGTATCTACTAATACATCAGCAACCTCTTCTGGTGTCTTGGCATATTTTTTAATAAAGTTAGTTAAAACCTCACCTTTATCAGTATTCATACCTTTTAATCCACCTTTGAAGAATAAGTTTTTTGGTAATTTATTTGCGTTTTTTACAGCTATCCTTACTGGGTTTAGTTCTTTAGTAATTTTAGCTTTAGTAGTTAACCCTCTACCTGTAGGGTAAAAAATATCGTCTATAACCGTTAAAAAGTCATCTTCATCAATAATGATACCTATCTTGTTAAGTGCTTCTATTGCGTTTTTTCTTTTTATACCACTAACATATATTTCAGGACTCATACCAGATTTAGGTAGTAAATATTTCAATATAACATCCCTAGTTTCCCTATTGGTCATTAACAAATCTGTAACTATTTCTTGAACTACACGTTCATCACCATATCTTGTTAAAGCATCTAGAAAATCGTCATTACTGTTTACACCATCAAACTCATCAGCATATTTCTTCCAAAGGTTATCATCGTCAAATAATTTAACCATACCCTTATTATCTATAATAGTAGCTAGCTTAGTTCCACGCTTAGCTAAAGACTGTAAAAATTTAACTAATAGTCTTGGTGACGTCTGTTCAGAAATAATATTCTGAATTTTTAAACCCATCACTTCTCTAACCCTACTTATCTCATTTAATATATCCTTATTCATTTATACTTTTTTTATAAATATCATTCACTTTGTAAGTCTTCCAACAAATCATCAATAACCAGTAGTGTTAATTCAAAATCCTCATTATCTTTATTACTTTCTTCTATAAATCTACTACATTCCAAATATTTTACAATATTTTCCCATTCTTTAATACCCTCCATTTCTATAACTTTATCTTTATAGTTTAGGATTGGTGTGTATTCGTCTAAAATTCTTAAAGCTAACTCATCTTTTATTTGTTCTCTATTTAAATTTCCCATGACATCTCCCACACTATCCCAATATTCACCATAGTTTGGTCTCCAACCTTTTTGCCAGTCTTCCCAAATCATATCTTCTAACTCTGAATCTGATAAACCTTCCATTGGGTTTTGTTTTTTATAGGCCTCTTTAACTTGTAACCACTCGTATTCTTCCCCATTACAATCTATTTTTGTAGTGGTTATAACTCCTTTAGCGTCACCAAATTTTCTTAATAAACTTTTCATTACAGAATACCCACTAATATTGTTTGTAGCTAATTTATTTAAGTAATCACCAAAACTATTAAATTTATCAGAATCAAATTTATCACCTAAAAATTTAAAAGCTCCACCTACCATAGACGGGTCATACGCTGTAAGAACTACAGCCATTTGAATTAACATGTTACAACCTATTTTAATTGGTTTTAAGATATATTTTTTTATCCACTTTAGTTGTCTTACTACCCAACCTGCACCCCAAGTTCCTCCTAAATCATCAATTAAGTTGTCAAAAGATTTGATGGCTTTATTAACTTGAGTTAAACCTTTTCTGGCCGCTTTTTCTAATCCTGGGAAATTTGATAGTAGGTCTTGAAGTAGGAGTTTTTGACTTGTGCTTAGGTTTTGAAATGTTTTTGTTAAAGATGATAACCCTCCAGTTCTAAAAGCTGTACTTAAAGATTTAGTTACCCCTTTTACAGGTCCTTTAGCTAATTGCATTACTGGTAAAGCCATAAAACACCATGTTAAACCTGCCATAAAATAGTCTGGTTCATCATCTACTAAAATATAAGAAAGACCATTACCAAACTCTATTATTAAAGCTAACCAATAAGAAGCTGCAGCTATAACCGCTCCAATACCAGTCCAAGCAAATGCAGTACCAATAGCCCCAATAATATATAAAACAATAGCTATTATATCTAAAACAATATGGTAATCCATCCCTGTAGATAACCCCTCTTCTTCTTCAAGACAATCCATTATCTGGTCATATACGTAACCTTTCATTTCAAACTGGTCGAGTTCACTATCTGTTAATCTTTCACCCTTTATAAATTTGTTACATATTCTATCAGCGTCCTTTCTCATTTGGTTACCGATATTACTTAATACTTTATCAGAAATTTCTTTATCTTTTAATCTTATATAGTGTGGGTTTGTAATTGGATTTCCAAAAGCGTCCTTATATTGGGTACCACCGCCACCACCCATCTCATCAGTAGGTATCATGATTGCTTGTTCTTGTATATATGTAGCGGTTTGGTTGATTAACTTAACCAATTCAGATTCTTTTAATATTAGTTTTCTTTTTACCATAGTGGATTCGCTTTACCCCTTCCTAATCCAGCGTATCCGGACATTCCGATACTAACAGCTATTTGATTTGCCACACCTCTAGCTATCCCTGTCTCCCATTTTGTCATAGCTGCTGTACCAACACCTTCACCAGCACCAGATGTCCCATCTTCTTGTTCACCTAGTTCTGATTCATCTTCTAATTTATAGAAGTTAACTTTACCGTTATTTGATTGGAATTCTGCTTTAGTTAAAATGTCAGATATTAAATCTATTAATTCTTTTTCTGTTAACTTAATCCTCATACAATATAAATATGAAGTTAGTTAGTATAAATTTAAGGTATTTTCGGTGTTATTAAGGTAATATTCTAAACCATCAAATAACGCTTCTTCATTAATTTCACCTTTTATAGTCATAACATCTTCTGTTTCCCAGTCCACCCATTCTTTTGATTCGTATAGGTCACAAGAATCTAATAAATCTTCTTCTGGTATTTCTAGATTATTTATTTCTTTTTCTTCATTATCATCTTCAATAATAAAATCAACGTAAATCACCCCAAAATCTTCATTAAGGTGATAAGATAATATTTCTTTAACTTTCATAATATATTTTTAAAAGTTAAATATACTAAAAATTGTAAAAAGGAAAGGGATTTTTAAAGTCTTCTTGATTTTAACCAGAAAATTTCTCTACCAGCTCTAGTTTCTAAAGCTCTAAGTTTTTGTTTTGATTTTCTTAGGTTTAAATCAGATGATTTGGATAGGTCACCCATTAACGCTGAGGTAAACTCAAGTACGTCAGCTAATAATTCTTCAGAATAATCAACTCTATCTTGTAATTGTTCTATCTGGTCTTCCATTAACCCAACAATTTCTTCTGGACTTAATATTTCTTCATCTTCTTCTGGACTATATATTTCTTCATCTTCTATATCGTAACTATCGATATCATAAGTTTGATTTTCTAACTCATGTTCTATTAGTCTTACTAGTTCTTTTTCTGATAGGGTAATTTTTTTCATTTTAAATTATATGATTTATAATAATAAATATAAGATTATTTTAATTTGTCTAATTACTTTATTTTTATTATCTTTGTAGTATGAAAGAAAAACTTAAAAAGTATAAATTAGTTGGTGTGTCTATTAACGACCATACAAAATCAGTTGCGGTTGGTAAGTTAAAACAAAAAGGTTTAGCTCATGACGCTTACTGGAGTATGGGTAAAAATTATTATTGGGTTTTACGTGGTCATAAAGTTTAAATGGAAAAAAAAATAAAAATAAAAGGGTATCGTAGAAAAGATGGGACTTGGGTTTCTTCTCACTATAGAACTATAAAAACTAAATTTAAAATTAAACCTATTAATTTAGATAAGACCGTGTACGATAACCCTGACCAACTTAGTCTAGATTTATAATGTAAGGTTTAGGGTTTGTTTTTATATTATTTCTAATAATTTCATAATGTAGGTGTGGTCCGGTAACAGCACCACTATTTCCAGCTCTCCCTAATGGTTGTCCAATTTTTACAGAATCTCCTTTTTTAACAAAAAGTTTGTAAAGATGTGAATAGGTACTTTCATAACCTAGTATGTGTTTTACTTTAATTCTTCTACCATAACCCAAATTCCACCCAGAATTTAAAACCACCCCACTACCACTACAATAAACCGTATCGTACCACGCAGCCAAGTAATCTACACCAGAATGCATTTGCCATCCAGAACCTAATGGTCTTTTTCTCCAACCAAATCTTGATGATAGTATTAGTGTGTCTAAAGGGGGACCTAAAGGTAAAGAGTCTATTATTCCGTGAAGTTGGTGGATTTCTTCTTCCTGACAATAGATTGTGTTTTGTAGACTGTCTAATTTAGTTTTAAATAAATTTAGTTCTTCTATTTTTTTAGTTTTACTAGAATTTAAAGTAAAGTTAAAAAATAAACTAGTCAGTAGGAGCAGTGACAACATAATCAACGTCAATGTTGTCGTCAAGTTCGTTTGCACAATCTCTATGTAATTTATTAAGATTTTTAGAATTTAGTAAAATTTCTTCTGTTGAGTTTGCTTCAAACCCTAGACTTTCTGTCGCATCACCCCAATTAAGATAAGGTATTAATTCAGTTATGAATGCTCTAGCTTGTTTTAATTGTCTTTTAATTGGTCTTAGTTTTTTATCCACCTTCATACCACCACGACCTAATTTAAATTTTTTATCTAATCTTTCTATGTTATTTTCTATAGTACTAATTAAACCTTCATGACCTCCACCCTTAGGAAATTGAGCTGTGGACATTAATTTGCTACCATCATAAGTATTATCTTCAGCTAAAATAACTGTTCTAGCTATTTTTGCATTTACACACATTAAATTTTGTAACATGTTTAAAACAGCACGTAGTTTATCTTGTTTTTGTAACCTATATACATCTTGAAAACCAAAGACATCACCTTCACTTATACTGTCTAAAATACTAAAAACTTCTATTTTCCATTTATCCCTTAACTCTCTAGCCATTTGTCTAGCTGTTGGTTGTTTTTCTTTTCTAGGTGGGTCCATATTTTCTGGTGCATCAGCCAATGTATTTACATCTGAATGTACACTTGAGTTGTCTTCTGTACCACCTGTTGTTGTTTGTTCACTTACAACACCCATTATTTCACGAACTCTATTAATTTCTGATAATATTTTATTCATAATGTAATTCTATTTTATAATAAATATAAATTAAATATAGTATTTCCATTTTTATCATTTACACAACAAACTTATTTTAAAATGTTAATTAAAAAGCATATTTATTTCTTGTAAACCAACATAAAAAATAGTATTTTTAAATAAAAAAAATGACCAAGAACACCGAAGACACAATGTATAGAATATACACCGAAGTGGATAAATTAGGTATACGTCCACAATTTGAAGCTCAAGTAAGAAAAATGGATAAACAAGCCAAACACAAATGGAAAGATGTTTGTGAAACTTGGGAGTACGCTTTTAATAAAGTTACTAATAAAAACTAATAGTATTTATATTAAAAAGAATTATGATTAATTGGATTAATGGCTTTGATGCCGGAAATAAGAAAGAGAAGTATTCGTTAACTTTTAGGTTAGGTACTTTTACTGTTTTAGAAATTAGAGTGGAGGCTACAAAATTTAGATTTATGGTAGTCAACTTAGGTTTCGAATTATACTACTAAACAATGGATAAATATATTTATCGTGGGAAGCTCGAAAGGGTTGTCGATGGGGATACTATTGACGCTTTAATCGATGTTGGTTTTGATATCTGGGTTAAAAAAAGAATTAGGTACAAAGGCATAGATACTTGGGAATCAAGAACTCGAGATTTAGCTGAAAAGAAAAAAGGTCTAGCAGCTAAAGATAGAAATAAAGAATTACTAGAAAAAGTAAGTTCTAAGTCCGGATACTTTCGTTTAAAATCTTATGGAGTAGGTAAATATGGTAGAGTTCTTGGTGAAATTTTTATACTGGATGAAAATGAAAAAACTATCTGTATTAATAATCAATTAATTACTGAGGGTCACGCTTACGTTTACGACGGTGGTAAGAAAAAACTTTTTAAAGGTTAGACCAACCTAACTTCAACATTACAGAACTCTCTAAAATACAACTGAGCCTCTTCCTGATAATAGTACCAAAGTTCCTCTATCATGTCCATTTGTTCATTAGTGTAGTTGTTATACCGACTTACTTTGTTTTGTGCACTTTCTGGGAATAGTTCTTTTAATCGGTCACTGTCATCAAGTGAAGCTGTCTCATTTACATCAATTAACACCCTAATGTCCCAACAAGAATATCCCTGTTCACCGAAATTTGCTGACTCATCAAACATGTAATCATAGCCAATAGGTTCTACTTTAAATTTTAAATCTTGAAAACCCATTTCATCAGTACTTCTCCATCCTGATTTTGCAAATTCAGTATTATCCATACCACCTATCCATTCCAAAGCTAATACAGGATATAAAACATCACCCACATTGTGGAAATTACTACCATACGGAGCATCACCAAACCCATCCTCTTCAACACCAAAAAGTTTTAATGAATCATAATCCGCTTTACCTAAAGAATCCCAGTATTTAAATAATTTTTGTTTTACTTTAGGAGTGATATGATTTGTAAAGTAAGGGTTAGTGTCTGTGGTGACGAATCCATCTGCACCAACATCAATATTTTCCTTTACAACTTTTTTACCCATAGTTTTATATAAAGCATCACCAACATCTTTTCCAAATAAATCATCAGAAGGGTAATGTACTTTTGCCACCAACCTACCAGTACCTATTTCATTACCTAATTTCATTAATTCATCTTTGTGTTTTGGATACATATCTGAAAGGTACCTACCTATAAATCTTCCTTGAGCTGCATGACCTGATGGGTAAGATGGTGTTCTAGCTGAATCTAAAGGGTCTGAATGAAATTTTAAACCCATTTCTTTTGCTAATTGTTCTGGTCTTGGTCTGTTATAGTGGTACTTTAACTTTAATATTATTGGTGATGTGTGTTTTAATAGTTCTTTTATTTCTTTTTTAGGGTATTCTAATTTTTTTGTTTTTAAAAAATCCGTAAAGTGTTTATGTACATCATCTGTTGTTTTAACAAAATTTTCAATTTTTGGTAGTGAGTCTAACAATTGTAACTCATTCATAGATTCGTCTGAATTATTTTTTGGTGGTTTGGTATTCATAAACTTTTTTATGGGGAATGAATTAAATACACCCCAATCTTTTTCCATTCTTTTTTGGTGTTTTTTAAGTGGGGTTTCTTTCCAAACTAACTTGTTTAAACTTTTACTTTCCTCAATAACCTCCTCAAACCCTTCTTCCATTTTAATCAAATTTACTATTTCTTGCCATTCTTTTGACTTTCTAAGAACCTGATAACTACCAGCTAAAGGCATTATATCTTGTATTGTATTTGGAAAGTCTATAAGTAGTCTATATAATTCTTCTAAATCATCTTCTGTTGCTTTGTCAGCAAAATTAATTACTTCACGAGTTGTTAAACCACCAATAAAATGAATTAAAGTATATAAAGCATTATCCACTTTAACAGGTAATTTTCTAGTCATAACATGACCGTGATATTTTCCTTCACCAATTAATATTTCTGTAAACTCTTGCATATATTATAAATATAATAAAACTTTTTGTTAGTTATACCGTATAATATATTACAATTCACTTGGTCATTTAATTTAAATTTATTATCTTTGTAGTATGAAAAACATAATCACAATCTTATTATTAATTTTAACTATAACTTCTTATAGTCAAACAGAATTAGACATGTTAGCGTTTGAATCTTTGAATGAGTATAGGATAGAACATGGGGTGGAACCTTTGGTTTTTGACACTGCTGTTTGGGAGGCTGCTCAACACCATAGTGTTTATTTAGGTGAAAATGGTTATCCTAATAAGTATGTTTGTTCTTCAGGTCATTTAGAATTGGAGTTGGTTAACTTTTCTGATAGATTAAAACATTTTGATGTTAAGTGGACTGGAACTGGTGGTGAGTGTATAGCTACTTGGTCTGGTAAACGTACTAACGAAGAAAGTGTTACTCAAGTTATTCATCAGTGGGATGGTTCTCCTTCACACAAAAAAGGATTATTAAAAACTGATGTAACTAGAATGGCAATTTCTATAGTAGCTGTACCTATAAATTGTGATGTGTCTTTTATTTATAAAGGTAAAGAATATGGTAATAAATTTACAGGTGTAAGATATTTTGCTACTTTTTTGGTGGTTATGTAATTTACTCTTAGTATGACCCAGCAATATCAACTGAACCTATTGGTACACCACATTGGTTTAAGTCTAATAATGTTACAGTTGACATATCACCATATCCTAGTTTAACATTTGGGAATTCTCCATATACTTCTACAAATTCACCTTGTGTTTCTGGTGTATTTGATATTCTTACATAGGGAACTTGTGTATGACTACCACATTTTATTTTTCCCCCTCTTTTTGGACCAAAACCTCTGTATTCATTACAAACTTCCCAACCATCATAACTAGAAGTTTTACCACCTCTCTCAGTACCAGACTGGACTAGTGGTGTTATTGTTAGTTTATTACTTTCTCCCCAATTAAGTTCTGGGTTAGTTGTGTTTATCATTGTTTCCCATTCTCTCCAACCACCAAAGTCATTTTCTGAATATCTCTTTTTGGATTTTCGTCCAGGTATATTTTTAAACCCATTAAGTTGTGCTTTTCCACCAGCCAAATTTCCCATACCAAATGCCCTACCACCATCATTTGGTGCTAAATCAGCTCCAGCGTTATTTAAATTAGCAATACCGATTTGTGTACCATTTACACTAACTTTAAACACCGCTTCATCACAAATATGACCATCTTGTTTACCTCTAGTACCGATTATGATTTTTACTTCTGGTAAACATTCACTTTCTACAAATTCTTCTTTATCTGTATAAACAAACCCTAAAGTAGTATATAATACTTGTCCCGGGTTAGGATACTCACTTCTAATTCTATCACCATCTAACTTCCCACCAGTATCAACTACTACACCTGCTGGTGCCTTAGAAAGTTCTTGACTAATATTTATATTTTCTCCAGCTAGTAGTGGGGATATTTCATCAATAAACCTAGAAGCTCTATTTTTTGCTAATTTTACATTCTTTTCATAACCGTCTTTATTTAGGTTAGGGTTTTGACCTTCAGTGGTGGGTTTATAGTCATTATCAACATCATAATTTGTTGCCCCATCTTTAGTGTCCCAAACATTACTTGCTCCAGCTTCTACAGTAATATGTTTTAATTGTAATTCACCTGTTTTTAATTTTTCCCTCGCTCCTGGTACTTCTTGTATAGCTTGTAAAATAGTTACTAAAGCTTCACCTATAAAAGCTGATGGGTCGGAATCTCCTGGTCGGTAAGTTCCTTTAATACGTGGAACAGGAACTGGGACATCCCATTCTTCACTAGTTACTATGGTTTTAATACGTTGTTCGTATAAACCCATAATTTCTTTAACTCTTTTAACTTCTAATAGGATGTTATTTTTCATATTATATAAATACTAGAAACATTTATTAAAATATATCGTACAATATAATACAATTCACTTGGCCGTTTAATTTAAATTTATTATCTTTGTAGTATGAAAAACATAAAAAAAATAGACTCAATAACTAAGTTTTTAATCTTTGCATTAATTTACTTATCATCCATATTTGTAACTATAACTTGTAAAGGACAAGAAAGAGTTCCTGAATTAGAAAACCTTATATTTCAAAAAGTTAATGAATTTCGTATATCTGAAGGTTTATTACCTGTAAAGTGGGATGATAACGTTTACAACGCTGCAGAACACCACGCTTTATACATTTCTGAAAGAGGTATACAGGTTTCACATTATGAAATTGATGATAAGGAAAATTTTATTGAAATGGAACGAGCTCAAGATAGAATTAAACACTATTACGATAAAAATGCTTGGGGTATTGAGTGTATTGCTAATATTAATTTTGTATGGTATAAGGGTGATTTAGAAAAGATAGCTGAGTGGACTGTAAATGCTTGGATTAACTCACCTACCCACAGAAAAGGTTTGTTATTTGATTATGACGGTTCTATTGGTACTCTAAAGTTTGGTTCTGTTAGTGTTTTAAAGGTTACTGATAGTTGTGAATGGGCTAGACCTGTATTGGTTTTGGTTAATTAGGGTTAGACTGGCATACTTTTGTCTTTACAAGATATACTAGCTCCCCATACTGTTTTGTCTAGTGGAGCGAAAACTTGTAAATACATAAATTGTTCACCTATAACTTTATCGAATGTTATAGAACCATTAGTTCCAATTACCCCATTAGGGTATCCTAACTTTAATAATTCTCTAGTCATTTTTTTGGAGTATTCACCAGGATTACCAGTTGCCATTAATTCTTTTAAGTCTCTTTCCAATGTTTGTATTTCTTTTTCAACTTTACCAGATATTTTTGAAACATCCTTATCAACATTTTCATAAGCGTCATCTAAGTCTATCCAAATATCATTAATTTTTTTCCAAACATCTTTACCCTTGATTTGTTTAGCACCTCTACCAGCTGTACCAGGTGAGTCGTATCTAGACCAACCATCTGTAAAATTACTATTATATTTCATTGTTTTTTTACCAGTAAATAATTTACCTAAAGTGCTTTTATCTGCTGGTGAAAATCTATCCCAAAAATCTAAAATCCACTCTCTATCTATCCTATTACCGTTGATAAAGTCTTCATCTGTATATCCGTGTTCACCCATTAACATATTTACAAAACTTCTAGTTAGAATTTTAGTTCTACCAGCTATTTTTTCTACTTTATCACTACCTTTACCTAGTTTATTTTTTAATAACTTTATTTTTCTCATATATCTGTTATGACAAGAACTGCCTTCTTCACAGGTTTTAAAGTCATTTGAAACAAATCCTTCACCACCTGGACCACTACTAGTATATGTTTGATTACCGTAAGTTATTTGGAACATGTCTGGTATGTGGTAAGCTGTAAAATTAAATGTTATTAAACCTTCTGTTTCCAAACCTAAATCAATTTCTTTACCTAAACCACCATTTTCTGGATAAGCAGCAAAAGGTAAACTACCCCCACTTTCTGACCCTTTATTCTTTCTTTCACCTTGAGCTCCACTTCCTTTAATGCTTGTATTACAAATATCTGGTAATTCAGCCAATGTTTCTTGTGTTGCTGTAGCAAAAGCTGTAGCTGATAAGAATTGGTATGGTTCGTATTTTGAATCGTTAGGGTCGTCTGTACCGGAAACAAATTCTGGACCTTTTTCTATTTGACTTAAATCAACAACAAACTCTATGTTATTAAAAATATCTTCAGGGATTTGACCTCTTAATCCGTTTTTAACCAACTCTATAGCTGTTTTACCTCTTAACTCAGCTAATCCAGCGTTTGTTGGTTCTACTCCAGCACTTGTTAAAGTTTGAGCTACAGCACCACCAGGTGTGATAGGTGTTTTACTAGACCCAGCTGAAACTGAAACTACTAGTTTTTGATTTTTTAAAGCGTCTTGATTTAAGTACTTAGCTAATTCTGCAATATCACCGTCTACACTACCTTGTAGGTCTCCACCAGAATATTTTCCAGGTTTAAATGTAGCGGACCACTTACCGGATTGGTAAGGTGGTAAAACTGTACTGGTAACCTCATATCTTTTACCATCAATTGACCTTATTTCTTTTGAGTCTTGTTCAACCACAAGACCCATAATTTCACGAACTCTATTAATCTCTGCTAAAATAACTTTTTCCATATACTATAAATATAAGTCCTGTTATAAAAAAAACCACTAATTAGTAGTGGTTTCTTCTTTGACTTCTTCTATTTTACCTTCAGGTTTTAATGGGGGTGGTGGTGGTGGATTTGTTAGTTGATTTACCTTTTGGTGAATTGTGCTTATTTGCATATTCATATTATTAAGTGACATCGCTAAATTTTTCGTAGCGTTAATAATCATTTCAATTTTATCCTCTGGTGAAGCTGTAGGTATAGGATATTCTTTAAAATATTCTATTCTTTTAATTAACTCTTCAGGACTTCTAAAGTCTCTACTAGGTACCCAAACTTCCTCACCAAATTTAATTGTCGGTGTCATACCAACACCAATTAATCTTGTTAACTCATTCCACTCATCTCTGTTATCATCAATTTCAATTTCTTCAAAATCAAGTTTGTTTTCCTTTAGGATTGTTTTAATGTTATCACAGTATTTACAATGTGATTGGCTGTATACTTTTAATTTCATAGTTAATGTTTTTTATAAAATAATTTTAATACAATAAAATTAAAATATCAATATGTTTTTTGGTTTTTTTTTAAGACCTGTAAGATGTTTTAAAACCTAATGGTTGTTTTTTAATATCATCTAAACTTTCTAAAAGGTCTATCAGTTCTTGTACTTTTACGTGGAGTTCACCGCCTTCAGCGACTAGTTGGTATATTCTTTGTATTACAGGGTCATCTGTAAATGATTTGGTCTTTCTTAAATTTGTTATAGGTCCAGACATAACGTTTATAAGGGAGTCTAACTCTTCTAAAGTTTCACTAGGATAAGTTGGTAAACGAAATCCTATAGCTTCATTTACTACATTTTTAAATTGTTTTTGTGTTAGTTTGATTTTTTTACCCATAACAAGCTTTTATAATAAATACTTGTTTAGTTAAGATAATATTTAAGTTTGTCTATATATGTGGTTTTAGGTGCTACACCAGGAATTCTTTCCATAACTTCACCATCTTTAAAAAAAACTACAGTGGGTAATGACCTAATCCCATATTTTAAAGCTAAATCTTTATGTTCATCAACATTAACCTTACCAACATTATTTGGGAATAAGTTTTCAACGTCATCCATAACTGGACCTAACATTCTACAAGGACCACACCAAGCTGCCCAAAAATCTATAAGAACAACTCTATTTTCTTTTATTTTTTTCTCAAAAGTTTCAGTATTTAAAGACATAATTAATTTTTATTTTAAATATATAATTTTTTTTGATTTTTGGTAGTGTTAAAACTAAAAAACCCCGAGTGGGGTTTTTATTTAGTTTTGTCTATGACTTTATTTATTAACTTTTTTAAGTCTGATTCTGTCAGTTTAACAACCTTGTCTTTTGAAACACCGAACTGTGGTGATTTTTTAGAACTTACTGTTCTTTTTGTTTCACTTAATTTAGATTTATTTTTTTTACAATTACACCCCATGATTACTAGTTTATTATGTTATTAATCATATTAATCAAAGCAGATTCTGTCAACCTTTTATTACCGAATCTTTTTGGTAGTTCGTACATAGTTTCTTGTTGTTCAAGAATAACATCGTCTTTTTCATTTCCAAACCAAACATCATACATATCACCCATATATCTTTCTTCTTGTAGGTCTTCTTTGGTCATCATTTTCCAACCATCTGGTAAATTAGTTTCAGCAACTTCATACGTACCACCATTAAGGTCGGTTAACATTTCTTCACCCAACTCTTCTTCATATGCTACACCACAACCATGCTTATTTTCATGTACTTTACCACAAGACTCACAAACTGCTTGTTCGTTTATTAGTTTTTGTAGAGTAGTGGTGTGTAAACCTCTGATTCTATTTTTTTCACTTTCTGTTATTGTATAAGGTTTTCTTATTTTCATATCATTAAATTATTTTTATCTCCAGCCTAAACCGTTTTTAGTTTCCGTAAACATACTTAGTGTTTGGAATACGTCGTCATCTTCGTCATCGTCATCCATCTCATCAAAATTCATAGCCATCATTTCTTCATCTTCATCTTCATAACCATCATCCATTTCATCAAAATTCATAGACATTAGTTGTTCTTCATCATCACCATCGTAAAAATTATCTTGAGAATTAGAATTAATCTCCGGGTTCTTAGGTCTTTCAATGTTGTTTCTAGCTAAAAACTCTTCTTCGTCACCCACAAAACTCCAATCAGATGGGTGTGAACTTAAAAATGGTAAATCATCAAATCCTGGTTGTGTAGTATTCATATTACCCTCATAACTTGTTGGTTGATTCATAGGTATAACAGCCTTTGTAACATCAACCACATTTACACTTGGAGCACTTGGGTTTATTTCTGTACCCATTAATTGTTTTCCTGTAGTTGGACAGATTGTCGTTGCTCTAGGTTTATCGAATCCCATTGGTTGTTCGTATGAACCACTACTAGAAGTATCAGTAGCTTCACCAATTAACCTTTTAAAGTTTAAAATTTCTTCTTTTAAAGTTTCTTTCATTTTATGAATCTTTTTATAATAAATACTTCTACGATTAAATAAAATCTTTTTTAAATAAATCTAAAAAAAAATAATTACTAATGCAATTATTATTTATTTAATTATTATATAAGCGCTATGCTTGCTAAATATATAATAAGCAAAAAAAATCTCTTTTTTTTTTAATTTTTTTTTATACTTTTTATATATGAAAATACCATACAAAACAAAGTTATTAATTTTAGGTTCTCCTCGTTCGGGAACTTATTTCACAACACGTTTACTTCATAACTTAGGTTTAGATATTAGACATGAAAGTACTGACACACACGGTGCGGTTTCTTCTTTACATTTATTAAACACCAGTGGGTTCACCAAAATAGTACATCAGATTAGAGAACCTTTAAAAACCATATCTTCACTACATAAAATAGATTGGTTAAGTAAAGAGTTGTGGTTAAATCAAAAAGACGATGATAACTTTACAGGTCATTTTAATGTTAATAGGGGAGCTAAATTAACTGGAGAAGCTAGTATAATTAGAGAGAATTCTTGGAGGTACTTTCTTGATAGGATAAAGGACCGTAACCTAACAAGAAAATGCATGAAAGCTTACATTTCTTGGAATGAATTGGCTATGAAAAATTCTGAATTTACTTTTAAAATAGAGGAGGTTATGAAATCAAAAGAATCTTTTGATTCTTGGTTAGACACCTTAGGTTTAATACCTGAAGATAGTGATTACGAACGTTCTAATAGATTTATTTCTAATGTTGATGTCTCTAATAAGGATTTGACTAAAGGTGGGAAAAATACACAACTAGGTGGTATTAGAACGTCACCTGATTTGTCCTGGGAAATTTTAGATAGTTTGGATTCTGAACTTTCTGAAAAAATTAAAACTTTAACTACTGGTTTTTATTCTTAATTTAATTTTTGGTGTTTCGACTTTAACTTCTTCGATATCTAATTTCAATATGTTTTTAATTAATTCTTTAACCGACATTGTTAAGTAAATTCATTTTATCCAAAAAGGATTTTGGGGATTTAGTTACGTTATCACTAGGTTTTAAAATAATATTTTCTTCTTTAAGTTCATTATTTTTATGTCCTTTGTCTAGTAACTCATTAACTTTTTTAATGTGTTCTCTTTTTAATTTTTCAGCTTTACCCATAATATAATATTACTATTAATTTTCTTTATATCAACTTTTAAGATGGTGTAACATCTGCTTTATTAGCTGTTAAATATACAATTGCTTGTATTTGGTCTTCTGATGCAATAACTTCTATTTTGGTACCAGCTATAGTTTTACCAGCTCCAAAAGTAATTCTTGAAGCATTAGATATAATTTCATTACCGTCTAAGCAAATAGACATACCATAAAATTTATCACTACCACCAGCAATTAATGCGAATGCACCACCAGCGTTTGGTGTTCCATAAAATGTGAAAATATACTTACCAGCATCCCAAGTAGATATTGTTGGTAACGTAATTGATAAATCTCCAGTACCACCACCCATACCAACATCAATTAACATATTTGGTCTAAACGTACCTATGGTCATCGCTATAGACACATCAGTACCACCGTTTTGAACTGTAACACCACTGTATTTACCAACCACAGTTGTAGCTGTTACAACTCCGATTTCACCAGTATCCCGTGATGTTCCTAATAATGTGGATGGTCCTGTGAATGTAGCAGCTGAAACTGTCCCAACCCCATTTCCAACATTTATAGCTGTATTAGCTGATAAAGTATTTAAAGTTGTATTAGTTCCACTAATTACAACATTTCCTTGGAATGTTGCTTTTCTATCGGAACCTTGAATTACAAAAGCCTCTTGTGCGGTTCCAGAACTGTTTCTAGTTAAAAATCTAAATCCAGATTCTACATCATTATCTAATCTATCAGAATAAAGATGTGCGTAAGGTAGTGAAGCATTGTATCTATTAATATATAAAAAATTTGTATCATCATGTGTTCCAACTGTTAAATCTCCCTTAGCAGTAATATTACCACTAGTGTGTAATGTTTGTGCACTAAGTTTACTATCGGTATAAGCTATAGGTTTAAAATAGGTACCATCGTTTTGCCAAAAATATTCATTTACTGTTTCACCAGTTACAGTTCTTTCAAAAACAATTTGACCCGCATTTTTAACAGTACCACTTACATAATACTCATCTAATATCCTTAATACGTTATCTTCAGCTACACATTGTGTTTTACCGGTTTCTAATGGGTTATTATATGTACCATCAGCTTCACCACAATTTAAAAACGTAGTAGGGTTTGCTACATCACCACCTAAAAAACTGGTTATTGTATTTTTACAGTTACATGCCATGTAATATTCTTTTTATTATAAATAGTTTGTTATAACATAAATAGTTTATTTGTTTTATATAGTTTTTTTACGTATATTTGTATAAAGAAATAAATAAATTATGAGTGAACCGAAAGAACAAAGAGTATTTTTAGACATTACACGTCAAAGTGCACAAAATAGTGGGTTATTTGTTAGAAATGACCTTAAAGAGTTTATAGAAAGAGTAGAAAAAGACGGAACTACTAGAGTTATTGGTTTTATCTACGATGGAACTTATAATTTAGAGATATTAACAGAAAAAATAAAAGAAAATGAGTAGACCACTAATGTTTATAAACAATATTGACTTAATTGAGTCTTTAAAAACCCGTATTTGGGAAGAATATATGACTATAAAGAATTGTGACTTCCAAGGTTGGTATGAGGGGTTGAGTCCTATCGAAAAAGCTGCTTGGGATGTTAAGTTTGACGAGGTTCAGGACGATTAATCCTTTTTATAGTGTTTGTTTAGGTATTTAACCGCTGATTCTAGGTTCCAAAATCTTTTTACAGTCCATTCTATAAATAAAAATTTCCATATAATTCTAATTCCCTTTAAATCACCCACAATTTGGTATCTATTTTTCATATTATACTCTTTTTGACACACCTATTACTTGGTAGTAGTCTTTTTTACCTTCTAAATATTCTTTAATTAAAGTTAACATACTTTTAAACATAAACGCTCCAGTTGTTTGTTTCTCACACTTACAGAACAACTCTACTAACGTAACTATAAGTTCTATAGGTAATGAACCAACACTATCTAAAGATGAATAAGAATCCATTAAATCGTCTACGTATACTAAATTGTAGTTATCACGTTCTTCTTGGGTTGTAAACGCTTCAGTATTATCGTATATGGTTATTAAAGAGTTTACAAATGATAGAGTTAGGTCCTTTTTAACTTCTCCTTTAACAACTAAATCAACAATCCAATGTGTATGTGAAGGTGTTCTTAATCTTTTACCAGGTTCTCTATATTTCACAATAAAATCTAAATCGGGGTTTTCACCACGAAATCCCTGATATATCGCAACCATAGTACCATCTGTCATCTCCCAATTTTTTAAAGGATAACTTCTTCTGTCTTCGTTTTTTATTTTATATGATAAATCCATAGAACAAATATATAAAAAAAATATTAAAATAACCATAGATTGTTTGTGTAATTAAATTTTTTTAGTTATCTTTGTAGTATGAAAATTATAAAACTATTAATACTAATTTTATTATTCGGGTCTTGTGAAAAGGAACCTTTTAAACCCATACCACCTAATCCTGTAACCACAACACCAACTAACAATCATAACCATAACCAAAATTGTTTTAAACTTTGGGGTGACTGGAAATTATTAGACGCGAAAATGTATGTAACTAATATTGAAACTGGTGAAGAGTGGGTTGAGGGTCAGTTTGGTTACGGTGATACAATAGGTTCACTAAGATACTTCGAACCAATTTATGAAATGGAGTTATTAGAAAAAAATAAAACTATTTGGTCATTTAAAAAACCTAACTCTATACCTGGAATTAGTGAGTTTATATTAAATATGGATACTCTAGATGTTTATGGTTTAAATGTTACCAATTCTAATTACACAATAATAGAACACCCAACAACAAATAATGTAGAAGATTTACTTTTAGGTGGTTCAGCTCGTAATATAACACCCATATTTAATAATCACTGTAAAACCTTAGAAATTTACACACAAGAAGTTTATGAAAATATAAATGGTTATAATTACAATTATTACACAATTTTAAAATTTAAAAAGTTATAAAATAAAAAAAGGTTCCGAAGAACCTTTTTTTTATTACATATATGGTGTGAATTGCATTCCTGCTCCAGGCCATTTTGTATTACCACAACAAGCATCTCTTAAACAACTTATGTATGCTATCTTCGCTTCTATTCTTCTTTGCCATCTAGGATGAGCTGTGGAAGATTGTTGTCCTTGGTAAGGATTTATAGGTTGTCCTGTAGTAGCGTGAATCATTGGTGTGTCATCCGCAGTACCTTGTATACCATCTGGTCCCGGGTCCCAAGCATGCCATGGATAACCACCTAAAGATGTACCACCACTAGCTGGTGCTGTAGAATGAGCCATCTGCCATGGACTTTCTGAACCTGTACTAGCTAAACCACCCTGTGATGCTGGACTAATAACTTGTGAGTATTTATCCGGTAATTTTTTTGTAGATACAAATTCCCAAAATGCACAATCATGTTTTACTCTACCTAATGGAGCTCTATAAGAAGGTCCACAAGGTGCCATTCTATCTCTAAAAGCTTGAGTAAGTAATGGTCCATTACCGTCTTTAGCTACATTTAAATCTAAATCATAATTACCAACTAAGAATGGTTGTCCGTGAATACCATTATACTCACCGTTGTGTATCATTACTGTCGATATTAGTGGTGTACTATCACAACCTTCAGGTTGTCCAGGACAATTACACTTACAAAGACCTCCAATATTATAATGGTCATCAGAATTAGCTTCACAAGTTGCTTGGTCTGGGTATGGTCCGTTTCCTGTATACACACAACCTGAACCATCTTGACATTCCCAACCACCGTCACCAGTTGTTCTATTACATTTAGATTTAGGGTCAGCTAAAGCAGCTTGACAATCAGCCATACTATCAAACGGTCCTCCCTGTACCTCAACACAAACCTTACCAGAACCAGGTTCTTTTTCTAAACAATCAAATTCTTTACAACACCTACAAAATTGATTACAAGGGTCCGTAGCAGACATAATAGAACCATTTTTACATTTGGCACAACACTCTTCATAAATTGGGCTCTGCATTAGTTCTTCACAAGGGTCAGGTGGGTCACAATCTACACAACAACATTCATGATTTGGGTCTTGTAGTGCAGCGTTACAATCTTGTAATGCTGTAGGTCCGGTAAACGAACCATTAGGGTCTTGAATACATCTACAG
>Ga0208666_1000332_pt1 | contig 23449 bp, 24 predicted proteins | sample 5B_taG_FD_184078 | JGI IMG/M metagenome (GOLD analysis project Ga0208666, IMG submission 184078) | Marine viral communities from the Subarctic Pacific Ocean - 5B_ETSP_OMZ_AT15132_CsCl metaG (SPAdes) (version 2) | ecosystem: Environmental > Aquatic > Marine > Oceanic | place: Pacific Ocean...
ATATTAAGTTATACTTTTGATCCGGGTTAAATTTTTTGTCTAACCAGTATAGTAATCTACTAAACCAGTTACCACATTCACTGCATTTAAATTCTGGTCCTGGGCGTACGCTGCTTTTATCATACTCCACAAAGTCCCTCACATTCATCTGCAAATTCTTCATCAAATGTTTCACCAAATAATGACGCTTGTTTTTTTGGTTCTAAAAAATTTATGTCTCCTAAAGGTTTAGCTGATTTATGTAAATATAGTTTTGCCTCTGAGTTTTTTAACCCATTTCTAATTAAATTGTCTACCTCTACAGCATCTGCAAAATCTTCTGGATAATTTTTTTGCATGTTTTTCCATTGATCATTGTGATGATAAGGACAACCAATGCATGATGACTTACCAGGCATAGGATGTTTCTTTATATCTTTATACCAATTAAGACAATCCATACGAGACATTTTCATTTCTATTAAAGGCCATCTTGATGTTAACCACGGCAATCTAGCGTTTTTCATACGCATGGCTTCATCTGTAGATATACCTATCCATTGTTCTACGATCATATCTTTAGGCACTCTGTGCTTTGGTTTTACACCAAGTAATTCTCTAATTTTTTTCTGTATAGGGATAACTTTATAATCATGTGTACACTGACGATAAAGCATCCCCACACGTCCACCTTGTCGTGCAGCAAACAGCGGAGGGTTTGGCACACGTCCAGCAAATGATTTTTCCTCTTCTCTAGACCCTGGTATTGGGTTCGCTGCTTTGATAAGGTCTTCTCTGATGTTTCCTCTCTCTACAGTAATCAGCGGACAAATTGTTATTGCTTTTCTAAGGTATTCTACATGCTCATACACAAATTTAGGCTCCCAACCTGTGTCAGCAAATATCATATAATCTGGTTTATGTTTTGTTAATCCTTCTTGTGCCATTAATGCTAAACAAGATGATTGTACACCAGCTCCCAATGACAATATACGCATAGTAGGTTCTCTTTGCTCTCCCTTACCTTCTGTGCTGTCATATTCTGCTGGTTTACCGTTTTTAAGTAAATTAGTTGTTTTAAAATATTTAGGCTCTACTGTAGCTGCAACTGCAGCCATGTTATTAAGTCTCTTTTGATCAACTTTTGTAGACATTTGCTCAAGAACTTTTCGTCTTTCAAATTCCATTTGTTCTGGATTAATTGCAAAATTATTTTTTACATTACCACTTCTGGCTTTTCCTTGATCTCGGTACCCGGGTTTCTTATTCTCTGTCATAGGCCTCTAGTTCTTTAATTGTTCTGATGATTTTTTGCGTATAATATACATCTTCAGCATATATTGCAAGGGTGTTAGCTAATCTTTCTAAATCAATTTTATCGCTAAAATGTTGACTTATTCTTTCATTTCTAAACTTATAATAATGATGATTATGATTTAACAAATCAATATAATATGAAATGGATTCGCACTTTGTCTCAAAGATCCTAAGCCCCCACGTCGCATTAGGATTATTTAGCGGCTTTAGTTGATCATCACCTGGGTCAAACGTGCGTATCCCAAGGAGGTTATTTGCTTCTTGTGCAAATCTAGATTTACCCCAATTAGACTCATGCACTGCTTGTGCAACAATTAAATTAACTGGCACTCGGTCTTGTTCCACGTGCATAGAGTTAAGGTGCAATGCACATGCTTGCACCTGCTCTACAAATTCATTATTGTTTGTGTAATCCATAACTGGATTAAATGTTAAACAAACGAGTAATGTTTTACATATCCAACTCATTGCCCCCAACTTTCTCCTAAATCTACATCTACTTTAGATGGTACTTCTAGTTTTACACAAGTTTCCATAACTTCTTTTATTTCTGTAGCTTGTTTTTCACTTTGAACAGAACAATCAAGTTCATCGTGTACTTGTATTAATGGTATAACACCTAACTGTTCATACACATCTACCATTGCTTTCTTTGTTTGATCTGCAGCTGATCCTTGAATCAATCTGTTAAGAGCTTTGTATGTGCCATATCTTTTTATAGCTTCGCCATACTCTACTTTTGCTTGATTTAAGGGTAGTGGTTTATGTACACCCCATTGTGTAGGTTCCCACAAATCAAATCTGCATTTACGACCTAATAAAGTTCTAATTATACCTTTAGAATTAGCACGATTCATAACAGCTTCAAGCATACCTTGCATAAAAGGCACACGTTTACGGAAATCTGTTAACATTTCTTTTGCTTCTTGTGGTTCTAAATCTAATTCACGAGCTAATTTATTATAACCCATGCCATACATAACACCAAGACCAATAGTTTTAGCCAATCTTCTTTCACAACCTGCCATATCCGCCGTTTGTTGGTGAAAATCGAGGTCTTTTTTATAATATGCTTCCTGTACTTCCCTAGCACCGGGCTGTTCGACGAGGCAGGCCCAATGAGTAAGTAGCCTTGGTTCTTGTTGCGAGTAATCTGCTTTGAGCCAATATTCACCCATTTCAGGAATGAATAACTTCCTAACATCTTTCGCAAACTGACCACGACTGGGTACTTGCTGTAAGTTAGGATGATTGTAAGAAAAACGACCAGACACAGTACCGCCACTGTCAGACCTAATTTGATTAATATGTGCATGTATTCTACCCTCCTCTGAATAATTCATCAAACCCTGTAAAAATGTACCTCTTAATTTATTTAATTCACGTGCTTGCATGATTAACCTTGGTAATTCATGTGGATGATCTGTTAAAAACATTTTAGTAAATGATGGCGCATCTGTCTTATCTGTTCTTTCATAAGGCAAATTTAATGCATCAAATGCTTTAGCTATAGAAGCTGCAGCCCATATTTCTATATTAAGACCAGTCAAATCTTTTATACGTTTCATCAACTTTTTTTCTTTGTTGTAAAATTTATCATTTAACTGAATACATTTATGGGTATCAAACCTAACACCACGTCTAGTCATGTGAAATATAACTCTAATTAATTTACACTCTACATCGTATACAGTGGTTAAATTATCTTTTACAATTTCCCATGTAAGTTTTTCATGTAACTTATACGTAAGATCTGCATCAGCTTCTGCATACTCACCAACAAATTCTGCAGGTAATTTATACATTTCTGATTTTGGATTTACACCAAATGCCTCTGCTGCTTCTTTTAACTTCTGCTCGTTTTTAAATTCGCCAAGATATTCATGTACAATGCTATTTAATGTATAGGAATATCTATTTTCATCTATCAATGCAGCAGCTACCATAGTGTCATGTATTCTACCTTTTACTTCTACTCCAAGTGTCCACAGCCAACCTATGTCATACTGTGCATTGTGAAATATTTTTTCTATACTGTCATCGTCACAAATAGATTTTATATATTTTACAACTTTTTTTTCATCCATGTTACCGCCACCTTCGTGTGAAATTGGATAATAAGCTTTGAACGATGCGGTGGCTATAGCTATTCCTATCACCTTACCTCTCTTAGTTGGCCAACCTGGTCCATGCTTTATTAAATCGGGATCACATGTTTCTAAGTCAATTGCTACACGTCCTTCTATTTGAGGAAACTCTGTAGGAGCAATCCAATGTGATGTTACTGTTTTATATAGATCCTGAGTCAATTATCTCTCCTGCTATTGCTGCATAACCTGCCATGTCGACAAAATTATCCATGTTTATTTTTTTACCTTGATTGTTTCTAGATATTTTTAACAATATCATCATCAAAGCAACGTCATCTGCAGTAATATTAGCCATTGGTTTTAATTTTTTATCTAAATATATATTCCAATATTCTGCTATCTCTGCATGATTATTAAACGCATCACCGTGTGATAGATTTCTATCTTTAGCTACTATCCTACTGGCTTCTGCTAGTATTTCTTCTTTGGTCATATTATAAACCCTCCATCTCGTTGTGGTTGTATTACATGTAGTTGTTCTCTAGCACGTGTTGCTCCTACATAAAACACACGACATTCGTCATCCGAATTTACTTCCATTGCTTCTTGTGACTTTCTTGATAAGTCTGTAAGCAACATAACATTATCTGCTTCTCCACCTTTAGCACCATGTATTGTGCTAATATTTATTTTAGGATCTTTAGATACCACTCCTCTAAGTTCTATAGCTCGTAAGTATTCTTTATCTCTATTACCTACTTTATCAAACGCTACATCCCATGGTCTGCCACCCATCAATAATCCGTGATGCATAACTAATTCTTCTAATTCATACTGTTCTTTGTCAGCCATCTTAAGATTTTTGTGCCCTCTTTCTATTCCTATTTGACTAGACATATAAGAATAAATGTCTCTTATGTCTGTTAAAGGTATAACTTGACCTTCGTTTAATTTTTTCCAAGACTCTACAGCATTTAATAATTTTGCAGATATAGGTAATTTATTATTTCTTTTGTACAACATACCTTGTAATCTTATGTCTCGTTCTATTTCATCAAGCATATAATTTGTTCTAGCCATTACAAGCCAACTTCCTGGATCTCTTAAATTAACACTGTCTGGAAAAGTATGGTATTGTAACAACCCATCTCTTTCTGTGCCTTTCCATTGTTTATCTCTTCTAAACTTTACTCTGTTTATTATTCTATTAGACACGTTTTGAATAACACTAGAACACCTAAAAGACTGTTTTAATGTTTCTACTTCTCCTGGTAACTCAATAAAATATTTAACATCCGCACCTGCCCAATTGTATATTGCTTGATCATCATCTCCACTAACATAAACCTGCCTTGCATTTTCTGTTAATTTGTTTATCATTCTCCATTGTAATTTACATAAATCTTGTGCTTCATCTACAAACACAACTTCTAATTTTGGCACAGGTCCAGATTCTATGTACAACTCTATCATGTCAGTAAAATCAAATACTTCTTTTTTCTTTTTAAATTCTTCTAAAGATCTTTGTGCTCGTAATAAAGAATGCCACGATATGTCTTGTAAATTAGAACTATTGTAATGTTGTTCTAAATCCATACATTTCATACGTGCTAAATTAATTTCATTAATTAATATATTGTCTGTAGTTAGTACACCACCAGCTTCTGCACCATCTGTAACAGATCCTAAATCCATACCAAAAGTTTGTGCAAATTCTTTGTAGTTGTCACGCGACATAACTTCTGATTTAGTTAATCCTAATTGATTAAATGCAAAAGAATGCAATGTTCTAAAATAAGGCAAATGTTGTTCCTCTAACTTAAACTTTTTTATTGCCCGATCACGAGCCTCGGTTGCCGCTTTCTTGGTAAATGCAACAAACGCTATGCGATCAGGTGCAGTGCCTTTTGCCAATTCTTGTTCTACCAAGTTTAATAAATTGTGTGTTTTACCTGTTCCTGGTGGTCCTAATATTATCTTTGTCTTACTTTGCATGTTCCATCCTTTTCTACAAAAATAAACTTCATCTTTAGTTTCTTTTGTTCTTGCGTTAATTTTCTACATATACGTGTGCCAGGCTTCCAAGTTTTACGATAGCTTTCACTTTTTACATCGTATATCTCTACAGCGCCCTTTTCATTTATTGCTATAAGATCAGCAGGACCAACACCATATAAATTTTTAAATACAAAATACCCTTTGTTTATAAGATATAATACAGCCCACTGTTCTGCCCACATTCCTTTTTTTATTTTTGGTAATTTAGAACGGCGCACCATCTACCTCTTTTATATCAAATGCTGAATCTTGTTGTTGATATGCAGGCACACCCCACACTCTAACTGTTCTACCTTTAAGATTATATTTCTCACTCTTACCTTTTAAATGTCGTAATGCTTGCACAAGTTGACCTGTATTAAAGTAAGTAAACTTATTTCTTGTAAGATAATCTTGTAGATCTTTTAATCTAAACCATGTCACACCATCTTCTGTCCATGGTTTACGTAACAATAATTCGTCACGATTTAGAGCCTGGGCACGATCAGTACAAAACTCCTGGAGGTGAGCCTCAAACTGACCGGCCAATGACCCATCATCAGACACAGGAATTTTAATAAGATTTTGCATTAATCTTTCAATTATTTCCTGCCATACTGACTGTTTTACAAGAGCAGGCATGTGATTCAAACTGTTCATGCATTTCTTTTGAAATTTAGTTTGTATTTGCAGCTCTTCTGTTTGTAATTCCATTCTTGCGTCACCAACGTCTAAAAACCACACAGGTGGATCTGTCTCTAATTTAGTCAGTGCGCTAAACTCTAATGATGTACCGTTACCGCCTTTACCGTGCTTACGTGTTTTACATACTTGTGCATTACAGTAAGAATTAATCGGTGGCTCTTTACACCTGTAATCATATTCTTTTTTTTCTAATTGATTTTGCACTGTAACTACTTCTGTTGCAGCTAAAGGTGGATTCATGTATTGTTGATTATGTTTTTCTAATAATGTTTTCCAATTGTCTGGATCTAACTTACGCAAAAATACACCAATATTAAATAATCCATTGTTGCGTGTGCCTTCTGGAAATCCTTGTGTACATAATTGTTGAAGACATGGTGGACCGTCAGGTATGACTTCATCAGATACCTTAATTGCAACTTTGTCTATTTTTTCTACAACATATTTATCGTATAAAGAATAAAACTCCAGCAAGGTTGCTGCCGTTCCATCATCTTTGTAAGCATATCTAGTTGTACTTTTTGAATTATAATAAGGAAGATTTAAAAAATTACCTAAGTCTCCTTTCTCTATCAGTATCGTTGATTGTTTGGGGAATACTTCTACAGAAGAATGCCCTAAACCAGATGCAACCTCTCGTAGCTTCTCTCTGGCTAATCTTGCGGACACTGGGTTTTTAAAAAACATAAACAAATGCATGCCTCCACTTTTTGACCTACAAGGTACAAGTGGTAAATGTAAATTTCTAATACTATTAATTATTTTTTTGTAATCTATGGGATATGTGTCTATGTCTATACATCCCCATTTAACTGTGTTGTCTGCTTTTATAGGAATAATACCTAACGATGGACCATTGCCAAGTAAATGATTATTCCACAAATCATCGTTTACTTCTTGTTTTACAATATATGATTTGCCTTCTTGCTTACCGTCAGCACGCGAACCATTAGGTTGGTGCTGACCATAAGCCACGTCTAAGCCTTCAAATATTACTTTGAATCTTTCCACTAAACCTCCAGTATAGCAGAAGACTTACCTAAAACGGTACGTCTTCTTGGCTTTCTTGCTTGTTAGACTGTGGTGCCTCTTTTACAGGCTCCCCCTCTGACATAGGTTTAGCTTCGACTTCTCCTCGTGATGCGGCAGTAGAAAATGATTTAGCCTCGTTGTAGACGCCAGCATCTTCTAGTTGCCCTTCTCTCTCAACTTGATAACCAAACCAACTGCCACGATCATTAGACTCACTAACTGTAGATAGTTTGTAAATGATAGCATATGTTGGTGGTGTAAAACTTCCCGATGGACCGTTAACTTTTTGGCTCAACATTAAGCTGTTCCAACGTCTACTCTTTTTTAATTGAGTAGATGTCATGCTAACAACTGCTTGAGACCATGCACCATCTTTGCCTTGCACCATAACATAATGATAGGCAGTGGTTGCAATGTAATTACCACTAGGTAATACATCTTTAAAAGTCATTTGATCACGTTTAGTTTTACTAAGAATGCCACTATCAGCGTGGTGGGATTCTACAAACCCTCCACCTTGCTCACGTGGTTTCCATTCTACGTATCGTAGTTGATAGAGAACAGGAATAACTTGTAAAGTATTGCTGACCTCTTGTGTGACAGTATTATAAAACTGTCCTATTTTAGCACCATCAACATATTCTGCTTTTTGCGGATTAAGTTGTGGGCTATTGGATTGTAGTATGTTGATGTAAGGGATTGCGATATCTCTTGACATATCAAGATTACCGAAACCACTAGCATCTTTAGAATCACTAGCAAGAACTGCTAGATCTAATGTTGCCGCTTTTGCGACTGCCTGTGCTTTTGCCATGGCCTTTTCTCCTATTCTTTTATCGTTGTTTTTTGTCCTACGAAAGCCCCAAGCAAATCCATAGGTAATTGCTTACCTGCTTCATGCTGCTCTCGTATGAATGCGCGAAGGGTGGAAGGTTCGACCCATTCACGTTGCATTGATTGATAACCTTTGTCGGACAAGGTATCTATCAACGACTTAGCTTTCTCATCTTCATTCCTTCCAAAGCTACAAGAAACTTGGTTTTTTATTAAATCACCAAATCCATTGTCTCTTAGCCAACTAAAAGCTGCTTCTTTTTTAGCTTCTTTAATTGAAGCACCATAATAGTTGGAAACTTTTAAGTGTCTACCATCTGCCAATTTTAATTCTGACAAACCTACTTCTGCAAATAAATTAGGTAGAACATTTTCTGCTAAATGTTTTTTATAATCTTTTTTCTTTCTTAATTGCTCTTCTAAATCAGCAATCTCATTATCTGTATCAGCCACATCATTTGCAACAGCACCTATTTTTCCCATGTTGTCCTGGGCCGTGCTGCCCGCATCCATCTTCATTTGTGTAACTAAATCTAAGTCTTTTGGATCTAAACTTGTCATATTATCCTTTCAAATCTATTTCTATGTCGTAGTATCGTTTCTCATCTCGATCCCACTTTAACACTTTAAATTTACCTCTGTTCATCTCACTGACAACTGCGCCAGCTAAAGCAATGATAGCAGGATCACCAATCAAAAGCAAGTAATCATCATCACAAAATGTGGATAAGTCTTTTTTTAACTTGTGAGTCAATGGTCCAGCAGATAAAACTATTTGTTTATTGTCTGGTAACAATACTTTTAAATCGCCAAACTTTTCAGCTGATCTAATATTTCTTCCCATTTCTTGTAAAACGTAAACTGTCATAATTTTATTTCTTGTTTATATTATAACATATGATATAATGCGTTTCAAGAATAAAGAAAGAAATATGTATAAATTTAAAACTGAGCCATATGAGCATCAGAAAGATGCGTTAAAAAAATGCTGGAACAAAGAATCTTTTGCTATATTTGCAGAGATGGGTACAGGCAAAACTAAGATAGCATTGGATAATGCATGTATATTATATAACAAAGGTAAAATAGATAGAGTTTTAATAGTTGCTCCAAAAGGTACATACATGAATTGGGTAGATCAAGAAATCCCAGTTCATGTTCCTGATTACATAGAAAAAAATGTTGTCGCTTGGAAACAATCTACCAGTTCTGATTATAAACAATCGCTTATAGATATAAAAAAAGCTGATGATTTTAGATTTAAAATTATGGTCATGAATGTAGAATCATTATCTACAAAAAAAGGAGTTGAATTTGCTAGAATATTTTTAATAGGTAGATCAATGATGATAGTTGACGAAAGCACTACAATAAAAAACCCACAAGCAAAAAGAACAAAAAACATATTAGCACTTAGCAAAGAAGCAAAGTATAGAAGAATACTTACAGGATCGCCTGTAACACAATCACCTATGGATTTGTGGTCACAAATGGATTTTCTTGATCCAGAAATATTAGGACAACAAAGTTTTTATGCATTTAGAACTAGATATGCTGTTGTTATTACTGCTAATGCAGCAGGGGGCACACACAAGTATCAAAAAATAGTTAAGTTTAAAAATTTAGCACAATTAGGTAATTTAGTGTCGCCGCATTCTTACCGTATTCTTAAAAAAGATTGTTTAGATTTACCAGAAAAAACATTTGTAAAACGTGAAGTAGAGTTAACTGATGAACAAATGACAGCGTACCAGGAGATGAAAACTAACGCCATGACTATATTAAAAGGCGAGTCGTTAACAGCCGTTAACGTGCTTACACAACTAATGCGATTACATCAAATAACATGTGGACATATGAAAACAGACAGTGGCGAAGTGTTAGATCTTAAAAACAATAGGGTAGACGAGTTAATGCAGATATTGTCAGAAACAACAGGTAAGGCAATTATATGGGCAAATTATATACATGACATATTAAACATAGAGCAAGCAATAAAAAAAGAATATGGATCTACATCGTATTGTACATATTACGGTGCCACAAAACCAGAAGATAGACAACGTTGTATATATGATTTTCAAAACAAAAAAAATGATTGCCGTTTTTTTATAGGTAACACACAAACAGGTGGTTATGGTATTACATTAACAGCAGCTAGCACAGTAATATATTATTCTAATAATTATGATTTAGAAAAAAGAATGCAATCAGAAGATCGTGCACATCGTATAGGACAAATTAATCCTGTATTATATATTGATATGGTGGCAAAAAAAACTGTTGATGAAAAAATAATAAAAGCACTTAAAAATAAAATAAATATTGCTAAAGAAATTAGTGGAGAAGAATTATCAGAATGGATTTAAATTATGCTTTCATTGTAAGCATCTAGTTTTTTCATAAATGCGTTAGTTGCACGTACAAATTTTTCACCAGTCAACTCAAATCTTTGAAATGTTAAATCACGTGAACACATAAGAACAACACCCTGGTCTATTTCTGTATCAAATATAGAATTATGGGCCGCGGCGTACGCTGCAAGCTGCATTAAATAATCCTGCACCCATTCACGTTTTTTTGGTCTATTTGTTTGTTTAAAATCCATAATAGCTGGTCTACCTTTGTACACACCAATCATGTCTGCAGTGCCTGCGTATTTACCAGGATTGTACAAATGCACCTCTGACCCCCATATTTCTGTTATGTCAGCAAAAGCCTCATCTATTATTTTTTGTGCCATTTTTTCTGCTTGCACACCTATTTCTGTAAGATCTTTATATTTATCTCCGTTCACAAAACGTTCTATGTATAGGTGGAGCGCGGTACCAATTTGACCTGCTGTCTTTATTATCTCCTCTGCTTTTTTCTCACCAACTTTTGCACGCCATTGCTTTAAAAACGTTTTATCTTTGGTTTTAGAAAGTATGGTGGTAACGGAAGGTAACGCTTGACCATCAGGTGTAAGGTATAATCTACCATCTCCTTCTTTGCGTTTTAGTTCTGCGTAATTATATTTCTTAATTAATTGCACGCGACATTATAGCACAAGTGATGCAATTCCGCCAGACTTAAAAAATTGTTTAGGGTAATTACTACCGTAAATTTGTTTAAGGTAATTCATGATACCTGCATCTTTAAAACCCATTTTTTTTAATCTTATAATAAGATTCATTAAAACAGGTATACGAGCTTGATTAGGATTACTTACTATTTTATGTCTTCCACCTTCTCTTGTCATTATGTTACCTGTAGTTCTAATATTAGCTTCATCTGCAGGCATTCTTAATATAACAGCAGGATTTTTATTACTTTGAGATGCATAACCAAAATGAGACGCTTCAATAGGATCCTCTGTAAAAAATACTTCCCCTTTATTTAACTGTCTCATTGGTTTTGCTGATGACATTTTGCTAGTATCGTCTATTAATGAAACTCCTCTATAAATATTTTTTGATGATGGAGCGTCTGTCGTTTGTAAAAAATCATATTTTTTATCAAACTTCATCGCCTTAGCTTCTTCTCCCATATTAATAGGATTATATTTTGTAATATGTTGACTTAATACTCTTCTAATGCCAGGTAAATTTCTTGCTAATGATGCTATTCCTGTTAGCATAATTTTATAAAAGTTTTATTGCTAACTCGGTTGTTTCTTCTACTCTTCTTGTCCAACCTTTTCCAAATGTTGCAAAAGTAGAAAGACCTTCATAATATTCTTGTCTAGCTGATTGGTATTGTTTTATAGTTTTTTCCAAACCATTACTATCTACATACTCATTTACTTTAGCTAAGGTCATAGGTCCTATGCCACCGTCTACTGTAGTGCCAATCATTTTTTGTAAAAATTTAGCAGATCTACCAGGTCCTGCATTTACACCAAAATCAAACACACATAAATCTAAACCGCTAGGCAAATCATCACCTTTCATTTTGTCCCAATAACCTTTTTTGTAAATTGGTGCTACATCTTCTACTGTTAAATCTTTCATGTTTTTTGTGCCACCATGTTCTTCGTACACTCTCTTTGTAACACCTAAGTTTGTTTCTCCACCTGGGTCCTCGGGGTGGTTAACATAGCCACCTTCATGATGTAAAATAGTTTCTAAACATTTGTTATAATTTTCTTTCATTATTTATCCAATTTCTTATTTATGTTTTTTACTTCGTTTTCTATGACAGCTATTCTAGCTTCCATTTTTGTAAACAGAATAAGTGCTTCTTCTATTCTATCTATGTCACGTTCCATTGCATTGATACGCTGTGATGTCATACCCCATGTAACACCTAACGCAATAAAAATTCCTACAATCCAAACTGCGTCTCTTATACTCATGACACTAAAGATATTATGCCGCCTCTTGCAGCTCTAGGCATGTTAGTTGCAGGTGCTTGAGGTGTACCAAATTGACTTGCTAACGCTGCATCTGTACTTCCTGCATACAGATTGGCCGCCGCACTAGGATTCATAGATTGATTTTGTGTGATAGATGAGCCTGTAGCGCCACCTCCGGACGTATTCCCAGAAGTAGCACCTACAGACGTTGGGCTAGATGATGCAACATTTGTAGTTGCACCAGTTACCGGAGGAATTGCAGCTTCCTCACGGATTCCTTGTTTGGCTTGCGCCGCTTGTTTCATTTTTTCAAAAATATTTATTTTTTCTTTTAACTCGTCACCACCTTTAGGAGGTATAATTCTTTCTACTTGATCTCTTCTAACTTGTTTATTCATAACTTGATCTATAGTCATGTTAAGTTCTTCTAATTCACCATTAAAATTAGCGCCTATGGTCATTAAAGCATTTTTAAATGCTAAAGCTTTTGGTGCAGAACCAAATGCTCCATATGTTAATGGATTAAATATTTTTGCAACATCTTCATCGGTTGCTTTTAATATTTGGTTTGCAGCTTTTAAGTTAATAGGATTAGTTAATATTTTACCACCTTGTCTCATTAATAATGATCCAATAATTGCATGATAAAATCCTACTTGCGGTACAACTGTACTACCTGCACCAGCTCCACCAGCTGTAGGTAAAAATGATTTTAGTGCACCACGTAAACCAGAGATCTGTGCACGTCTAGCTATAAATGTGCTTATGTCAGGCACACCACCTCTAAATGCAGACTCTAATACTATTGCAAAATCTGTTAAATCTTTTGGTGTTACAAAACCAGTTTTTACTTGCTTAAATTTACTAGCATTTATAGAGTTAGATAAAGATGTTATTGTTTGTCTATCCGCACCAGCATCTACTAATTCATCTGGTAAGTGTTTCATCCACGGCGATAATTCGTCAGTTTGTTTTTGTGCAAGTTTTAATCCTGCCTCTATTGTGCCATATAATTTTCCACCTTTGTCATCTAAACCTAAATTTTCTATAAATAATTTAGGATCTATTTTTTTAGCAGCTGCTACACCTTCTTGATTTTTAATCGTGCCACCAAGTGGTGTATTTATATCTAAAAAAGATTTACCTGGCCAATTAGATAATGCACCATCATATGCATTTGTTATGTGTCTTCTCATCATACCTCTAAAAATATTAGGGCCAACAAGTTGATACAAGTGATCCATAGATTGTGGTGATTCCATTAATTTTGCTGTGTTTAATAAATCATCAGCATATTTCGTGCCTTGCTGTGATAATTGAGATTGAAATCCATAAAGCATGTTTTTAGCATTTGCACCCCACAATTGTTTTGCAACAGGTGAGTTCATAAGCATTTGTCCTTGTGTCCAAAGCTCATCATATCTTCTTAATGATGCTATACCTGCTTCTCCAAGATCAACTTTTCTTGTTGCATTTTGTATTGCTTGAGAAAATTGTTCTGCAAAATTTATAGCTGTAGCATTTTGTTTCATGCCACCTTGTTTCATTATTTGCGCTAATTCATCTAACATTGCATCTGCACGAGCCAATGATATAGAACCAGGTTCTTGTAGTATATTGTCAAAGAAAGTGTTTAATCTATTTTTTACAACTGTAGGTAATGGTGTGCCATCAATACCTTTACCTGTTGTTTGTGCCATGTGCATTTTAAAATCAGCAATAATAGAGTGTGGTGAATCATCACCTATTTTACCTGCCATTTTTACAACAGCACCACGTGATATCGCGTGATCAAACCATTCTTTTCTTAACTTAGTTAATTCTTTTGTAAGTTTAGATGCAGTTAAATTTGCACTAGCGCCTACAGCTTCTGATAATCTATTGTAACCAATTGAAGGTGCAATTCTATTTGTCATGTTATCTAATATAACATTAAGTTTTTCTGCACGTTGTGCTAAATTTTTAGAACCACCTCCACCTATTAATGGAAATCTTAATAATACATTTGGTATACCTTGAACTGATCTAAATGTGCTTACGTCTGTTATACCTACGATTGCATCTGGTTCACCAGTTTTTTTTATAAATCCTTTGCTACCGCCATATTGACCTTCAGGTATATATTTTTCTGCAAGATCCATACCTTTTTTAGCTATAGTTTGATCTCCTGCGCCTGCAACAGCTCTAAATAAATTACGACCACTATTTATAGCTGGAGCAATAAAGGCCGTAGCTGCTGTTAGTTTTACTTCTGTTTCTGCTGTGTCTAATAATCCTCTTGTTCTTTCTGCAACACCTGGTCTATTAATTCCTTTTTTACCAAATACACCTGCTTGGTTTGAAATATCTAATGCTGTTTCATATCCATAATCTGCTGTAAGTACACCAACAAGACCACCAGCAAGTGCTCCTGCCATTCTGCCCCAATACGGTCCACCTTTCCAAAATTTAAATCCACCTTGTACACCTTTACCAAATGCTGTAGCTGCCTTACCTAATGTTTGTGGTTGTGCAATTGCCCAATGATTAGACATTCTGTATCCAAGTATGTTACCTCCAACACCTCCACCAAACTTCATGATGTTTTCTGCTTCAGGAAAAGGATTAGGAGAACTAGTAGTTAAACCATATGGGTCAGGCATTAAGTCTACATCTACATCATCTCCGCCTTGTACTTCTCTTGCTGTGTATCCATTTGATCTTGTGTAAGCTAATATACGCGCTTCTAATTCGTCTTGGTTTATAGAACCAGGATTGTTATCTTCTGTTTTTTGTGCTGTAGCTATTACTTGTGCAATCTCTGCTCTTACGTCTTCTATTGGTCTTCTGTTTGCTAATGCTTTTTCGTAAGCAATTTGCATCTTTTCATCATTCTGTACTTTGTCTAGTGCTGATTTTGCTTCTAATGCTCTTTGTTGTTTAATGTGATCTGGCACACCTCTTGGTCCGTAATTATATACGTCATACATTGTCTGTGCGCCGCCTTTTACAGCGTCATAAAAACCACCTAATATTGTATCTTTTGCAGCTCCTGCTTTTTCTCTTATACGATCTATTCTTGCTTCTGCATCTGTTATAGGAACCGAACCTCTAAAATCTGTATACTCTGTATCTTTTGCACCAATAACTTTTTCTTTACCTTTTTCTCCCATAAGAAGAGTAGATATTTGATCAGAAGAAAATGGGTTTAATTTTACAGCCATTAATTACCTCCTCCTGCGTATTTCATAAGTTCACTAAAATCTGCCGGCGCGTTTATTATAACTTCTGTTTGACCTTCGTAAATATTACCTTGTGAATTACCAACATTCATTGTTCCAGAACTAGATGGCAATTGATTCATCCAACCAAGATTTATACCATTATCAATATTTTGATTACCAACAAAACCCAAGTAAGAAGAATTGTAATTAGGTATACTTAACTCTACTAATCCCCTGCCACCTTCAAATGAAGTCTTAGGCGTTGAGCCACCTTTTATTGCGTGTGTAGCATATGCTTCATATAAACGTTTTACAAAGAAATGCATTTTGTTTGCAATCTGTACAGGATCCCCTGTCATAAATCCTTGTGATTTTAAATTGTCTATAGATGTTTTAATTGTGTCAGCAAGTAGACGACCAGTAGGTTGTTTTAAACGTGCTTCTAAGAAACCCATCATGTTTACTAACTGTTCGTTTACGTCATAAAATTGGTTGTTAGTTAAATTTCTAACATAGGCTTCTGTAGCAAAGTTACCTGTAATTTGATTTCCTTGTCCATCATCATATGTTCCATACATAATATCTTTTTGATCACCGTGTGACTCGTTTGCTGTGTTACCAGCTCCTGCAATCAACCCTTGGTTTTCAACAAGACTCTGCATCATATCTGATTCTACTTCTTTTAAATTGCCCCACAAATATTTACCTGTGTTAGCAGATACAGTATCTGTACCCATTAATGTGTTCCAAGCATTATTTACTTCTCTATCTAAAAATCTTAATCCTTTAAGAACTGCTCCAGTAGAACCTGTTTTAAATTGACCAGAATGTAATCCTATTTCAGGATCCATTAAGAAGTTAAGTATTTGCCCTATGTTTCTTTCATATGTGTTTGCAAGCATAACGTTTTCACCACGCTGTGCTTTAGTTAAATTCATATCACCTAACCCTGATGCTTTCATGCCTGCATCAGTCATGTTTAAATTAACAATACGCAACATGTTAGGATCTGAGTTTTGTAAAATGTAAAGTGATTCTGGTGATTTTGTAAAAGTTTGTTTTAAATTTGTCCAATTGTCAACTTTTGTACCATCTGGTAAAAACGAAGGATTGTTAACTTGTATCATTCCCATGTCTCCAGAAAAAGGTTGTTTGTATTGTTCTTTCTCAACCCAAGTATTAAATTTATAATCTTCTTTAAATATAAAATCTCTCATGTCATTTTCACGTGCTGCTTCTGCTTTACGATCTTCACGTAACATATCATATGCTGCAAGTGCAATTTCTTTATCTTCTTTACGTTTGTTTTGCATGTGTTCCATAAACATAGGTAAAACTTGTTGTCCTGACTTACCAAGTATTTCTGCAAAACCAGCAAAGCCTGGTTGATTAGATTTACCTGCCATCATACCAAGACCTAATTGCATCAACAACAATGTACCCATGGTATTGTCTTCTTTACCAATCATTTCTCTTAGTTCTGTTTTGTAATCTTCTATGTTTTTAGGATTAACACTTTCATCCACATTCATAACTTCCTTTGTTAAATCAGGTATTGGTCCTCCAGCAGCGCCATCTAAACTATCACCTGAGTAAAAATCTCCTTCACCATCGTATTCATCCCCATCTACTGTGCTACCATCGTTGTCTGGCATATTAGTGCCAGGAACTAGAGGTGTGTTTTCTGGTTCTACACCACTGTTAGTAGGTCCAGTTAAAGAGCCAGGGCCAGAATCTGCTTGTTGTTCTGATTCATTTACAGATCCTACTTCTGCAGCTACTTGCGGTGCAGCCTCTGAGTGATCTGTCATCCAATTTTTAGCCATGTTATATGTAGCAGGATAAGCTGTACCTTCTACAATTTGTCTTCTAAAAGGCATTCTAGGAATTGATTTCCAATGATCTATAACTTCTTGTGGCATATCTTTTATGCCTCTTAATCCACTAGCCTCAAGCTGTGTAAGATTGTGCTTGTTTCTTAATCCATTTAATTTTTGGTGCCATTGATTTAATCTGTAATCATAACTTTGTGCACCGTTAGGATTCATAGGGCCTGTTTTACCTACATAAGGATTTTTTATGCCAGTAGTCCTGGTTTTACCAAACATAGTTGGGACACCCATGTTAGCTAATCCTTTGTTTATATTGTAAGGTAAGTTAGAAAATTTAGGAGCATTAAATTTAGCTGCTCTATATACTTGTGGTATTGAACGTGCAGCATTCATTACACCACCAATAAATTTAGCTTGTCGCATTTGACCATCAGGTCCGCGTTTAAATAAAGGACGATTAAGTGTTTTACTCACTTACCCTCCTGATGCGTTTTGATATCCTTGATATGCTGCCAGCCCAGTGATACCCATTCCAATTGCTTGTGACATTGGATTTGCTTGTGGTGATGTAGCCATTGTAAGTGTAGAAGCACTTGTAGGCATACCTTGATAAATATCAGATACAAAACCAAGTCTTTGGTATGGTTCGTACAATTGTTGTAAATCTTGTCTATAGTCAGCATCAAACGCTTGTTGTCCAAGTTGTTGTTGTCTGCCACCAGTTTGTAATAATGTGTTAATATCTTGACCTGCCATGCCTTGTTGTTGCGCACCAAGAGCTGCTTGTGTCTGTGCTGCACCACCATAAACTTGGTTAGCCATTTGTTGTGCTTGATTAAATCCTTGTGCTTGTGCTTGACCTACAGCATCTGCTCTTTGTCTATCTAACTCTGCACTTTGTATTCCTTGTCTTGCTCCACCAAATGCACCAGCTTTAGATGCTTGTAAGTTTGCTTGGTTTTGTGCTTTGTCAAATTGATCTTCTATAGATGATATTACTTCATCTTGATAAGGATTCATAAAATCTTTATATGCCATTGGATCTGCTGCTTGATTTGCAAAATCAGTTGCTCTGTCCATAAATGGTTGATACGATCCTATTCCTTGTCCTGCTAAATCAAAAGCTTGTTGTTGCTGTGGAGAAAAATCTGCTATTTGTTGTGTTGGTATTTGTAAACCTGCGTATTGACCTGTTTCACCTTGTGCTAATTTTCCTGCAATATCCATTAGTCCAAGCTTACGTGCTTGTATTTCCGGTGCTTCGTATTGGTATGTTTGTTGTGCTGTTGTAGGAGGTGTACCTACACCTGGAGCTCCAAATCCTGGTAAACTCATAATTTTTTCCTATATATTTTGCTAGTTATTTCCATACCTAACCTCTTGGCCATTGCGTCAAACTTATTTATATCACCGTTTGTCGATGGTTCAAATAATATTTCGTTTGCTTTCATTGTTTTAGCCCAATCAATAAATTTTTTCATTAACGTAATAGCAACCATACTACCACGATATTTTGGCAATACACATAGTTCGTTTTCACGAGCAACTAATTTATTCATAAATCTGTACTCGCCAATTTGACCTATGAGAAAGCCAGCTCTTTCGTCATCCTTTAACCCTATAAGTCCACACATATAGAGTGGTTGACTCGCGACATGATGAAGATATTTATTTATCTTCTCATCATCGTACTCTCCTTCTTTCCATTCAGATTCAGCAAACATTTGTTTACCAACCCTGTTAATCCAACCTATATCATCTATGGTTAGAAATCTCCAATCTATCATCCATGTCCAACATAATTCATCTCTCCAGGTTTTTGTGAATTAGGATCTAAATTGTTCATCATTTGATACATTCTTTTTGCTCCCATCATACGGTCACCACCGCCTAAGTTCTCTACAGCCTTTGCTGTGACAACAAACTCTCCATCACTTAACATTGCAGGTACATCATCAGATGTTCCGGTGCCTGGTCCCATTGACTCTCCACCACTACGCATGTCTAAATCAGCCATGCCACCAGCTGCCATTTGCATACCACCAATGCCTTTCATATATTCTTCTCGTGCTTTTTCATCTGCTTGCATGGAATTATAATCATTTTGTCCTATCATGCTTTCTCTATTTAGCATTGGATTGTCTAAAAATTTATCATACATACCGTCGTCACCTAGGTACATACCAGCTGCTGCGTGCACTCTACCACCACGTGCTGCTTTTGGTATTTTAGTTTGTATTATTTCAAAAAAATCTTTGAATGATAATGGTTCTTGTTCTCCTGCAATAGGCACACCTTCTGTTATGTATCTATCATATAAATCTTTAAATGCTGTAAGTGGATGGGATTTGTTTTCTGCTACTGACATAATACCACTATTATCTACACCACCACCCATTTCGTATTTTCTTCTTATTGCGCCACCACGTGCTGCATTTATACCAAAATAAGATTGAGGTGTTAAAAAATTCTTAGAATCTGCTACATCGTAGCCAGCTATTTTACTTAATCTTGCAAGTCTTCTTTCTTCTTCTTCATCCATTAAATTTCTTCTACCAGCTAATGCTGCTTGGTTTGCTTCTTGTTGACCTAGCATTTCTGTGCCCATGCCAATACCACTTATTGCTAAAGCGTTTGGTAACATTTTGCTTCCAAAACCAAATAGTCCACCACCACCACCGTATTTAGCACCAAGCATACCACCGATGCCACCTAATGCTGCGCCTCCAAGAGCACCTTTTAATAAATTACCGCCACGTTGTTTTGCACCTAACGCTCCAATTAATGCTCCTATTCCTATTGCGCCAAACATTATACGTCTCCTGCTTTACCTTCTAATATTTTGTGAATTGCTGCACTAATAACTACATCTTGTCTAATGTGTTCTGATTTAGTGTCAGTTGCAGGGTTAGCAACATCATCATCAGCTTCTTTAGCTGATCCATATTCCTGTCCTGTTACAGTATTCGTAATAGTTATTTCTGCCGGAACAACAATTTTAGGTACCTGTTCTCCGTTGATCTCGACGTACTCTACTACTCCGTCATCTTTTATAGGCATAATCTCTCCTTATAGCAAGTATTTTGTATATTTACAATCATTATGATATCTCTAAAAACGTTACATAGACATTAATTGGTTGTGCATTTGTGTTAATTTTTAATGCATCTCCTGATTCCAATACATCTGACCCAGAAACAAAGGTTTTTGTGCCGCTATTAGCTAAACTAGCTTCATTATCTATTGATATAGCATTAACTTTCATAGTTACATTTGCAGCACCACCGCTAGCATTAAATACTTTTACTGTTTTTACTATTGCAGTTGTAGCTGCAGGACAGGTGTATACTGTATTATCTCCTGTGCTAGTTAGTGCAGATATAACTCTTTTATATGTGTTAGCCATTAATTTAAAAACCAGGCAAAAGCCTCGTCATCCTCTCTAAGTGTTTCTGGTGTATAAGAACTATTAAGTAATTGTATTAACAAATCTAATGATTGTATCATTTGATCTATTTGTCCTTTACTGTATTCTTGTGGTGCTTGCGGTAATCTAGGTATATTTATTTGTGCCATTATCTCATTCCATCTGGTTGTACATCTGCACGATATGTGCCATATCTCCACTTAGTATTTATTGCAGAACTTGTTATTTTTAAAGATGCCTGTCTACCACGTGCTCTTGTATCAATTTTTGTAGTTGTAGGTGATACTGTATACGGCCCATTAATTGTAGCCGCGGAGCTCGGATATAGTTTAAAGTTTAACTCTACATTTACATCACCTTGTTGATCTTTAAAATCAGGTATAAATTTTTTTATTGACATTAATCTTTCTCCTGCTTCTGGTATTACAAAATCACCAGATGTAATTGATGACGATAGCGCTGCACCATCTGCATTGTTGCCATTTTCATGACTGTATAAAAAAGTTCTTCCTGCAGTAACACCAGTAATAGTGCTTATTGTCGTCGTTGTATCAGTGTTTTCGAATTCTGTTGCTTGAGGAAAACCATAAACACCTTTGTCAAACCATGACGATCTAGCTAGTGTGCCTACATACCAAACATTTTCTAAATAATTGTAAGTTACAGATCTATTTATTACATTTGATCCACTAGAACTATAAAACCAAGTAACCTCGTTAAACTCTGTGTTAAGTCCCGCAAATGTATCTTTTTGAGATGCTTCATCAATATCAGTAAAAACATAATCCTCTACACTACATGGTATTTTTTGTACTGAACCATCAAATAAAAAGAAAGAATCATTACCCATCCAAAATGATTTACCGTTAGATTCTACAGCTGCATTTTGACCTACACATCCACAAGCAGAACCTAATTGTTGAAAACCAAATACAAAGGGCGCACCAATTAATTGCATTTGATACAAAGCAGTATCTGACCATACAAGTACAGCACCACGAGAACGTTTTGCTGTTACAAGTTTAGATCCATCAGTTAATCTTTGTGACCCAGCCGTGTTTGTTGCTGTAGGTGTCCACTGTGCAGGGTCTTCTTGATCTGACCAACGAAGAAACATATCATCACGAGTTGACGGTGTGCCTATGGTTGTTTCTGTACCAAAACAAATTACATGTCTATCTGTACCAGAAACTAAAACAAATCTACTAGATGTGGGTGCTCCAGAAACATTAGTTCTGTTTGCTCTTTGTACGGTTGACACACTAGCCGATGTGTCCCAATAATATAAACTTCCATTAAGTTGTTGTGCTAAGACGTCTTCGCCCCAAGCATCTAAAGACCATTTACCTGAATCAAGTTGCACACTGTTAGGTGCTGCAAGAGTTGCACGAGATTTATTCCAACCAGGTCCTCCAGACGCACCACCGTAAGGTCCTGCACCCCATCCATATCCTTGTATAGAAAATGCAGGTTTAGTATTTATTTGATATTCTGCCGTGCCTGTTACACCACTAGCACCAGTGCCATTAGCTGCTGCTTTTGCTATAATTACATAATTGTTTGTGTCTATTACAGATTGTATTTCAAATTCACCTTGTAAATTTGTCGCTGTAATACCATTAGCTGTGCCTGATACACTAGATATAGTAACAAAATCACCTTCAACAGCGCCATGTGTAGCGTCTGTGACTGTGACTGAAGTAGATGTATTGGTTGTTGTAAAATTAGTTATTGATGCACCAGTTTCTCTTATAGGTGTAATGTCATGAAAAGCTTGGTTTTGATAAACATATAATTTTTTATTAGTGCCTGTCATTAAATATTGATCACCGTCAAGAGAAAACCAATTTATAATACCTCTTGCTGCACCTAACAAAGCTTCTCCAGTTGTTTTTGCCCAACCGCCTATTTTTTCTGGCAGACCATATCTAAAACGAACATTATCGCAATCAACCCAACGGCCTTCTGCTCCTGTTTCTGTATTTTGTTTGTCTATGCCTGGCGATACTTGAACTTTAATAAGTGACATTTAGACTCCTAAATAGCGTTATCGTAAAATCTTATCCAACGTTCTGTGCCGTTTATTTTTATTCTAATTGCACCAACTTTATTAGCAGCTGTTGCTGTAGAAGAAGATAAACTTTTTGATGCATCAGTAGCTGACGTTCCTACAAAGTTTGTAAATGCTTCGTCGGTGTCTAATTGTTCTAATTGTAAAACTGGTATTGCTCCAGAAGCTGAAGATTGGTTTATGTGTAATTTACCATTTGGTGTTGGTGCCCCTACACTAACTCTATCTGTACTACCATCTGTTAATAATAAATTTTGATCAGTATCACCTTCAAATCTAGCATCTACTGCTGCTCCTGATTGATTAAAAGTAAAAGCACCACCATCAAATGACACATCACCTGTTACGGTAAGTGTGCCTGACAATGCCATGTTGGCTAAATTTTCTGGTATTTGAAATGCCGATGATCCATCAGTATAAATTAAATGTATTGCACCTGCTGTAAGTGTCACAGCAGAACCACCAGATGGTCCAAATGTTAAAGCGTGACCAGCTCTTGTTGTTGCATCTTTTATTATATACCAATTAGGATTTGCTTCACACGTTAGTGCTGTTGATCCTGAAAGTGTGCCTGTTAAATTAAGTA
>Ga0208666_1000334_pt1 | contig 23392 bp, 35 predicted proteins | sample 5B_taG_FD_184078 | JGI IMG/M metagenome (GOLD analysis project Ga0208666, IMG submission 184078) | Marine viral communities from the Subarctic Pacific Ocean - 5B_ETSP_OMZ_AT15132_CsCl metaG (SPAdes) (version 2) | ecosystem: Environmental > Aquatic > Marine > Oceanic | place: Pacific Ocean...
ATACAGCATCCAGTCAAAACTAAGATGTGCTGCTTCTTTATTTCTGTATTGTTGATAAGCACGAGAGTGATTACCGTAACACGTAGGTACAAATACCTTGCCAAACTTATCAGCTAATGTAGTGATTGTCCAGATCAATTGATCAAATAATTCTAGTACATGATCTATAGTTGTGCCATCATTTGATTCTGTCAACTCATCGTGTATGTTACCAGACATCATATCACCACCCAAGGCCAGCACTATTCCTGGGTACTTTGGATTCACCATGTGATTGTGACATAAGTCTATGGCATTTTCTACTGTAGTTTTTAATCTAGTTTGTGAAATCTTTTTATTAAAACTATTTAGATTATTAACTGCATCTTTCTTAACGACTTCCCCATAATGAAAATCAGATAAGAATAATGTAGGTACACCTGGTGTATTTTTAGATGGAGTAGATTTGATTGTCCACTTGGGTGGCTTAGGATCATACTCACCTAATTTAAATACATGCTTTCGTATGTAACTAGCTGTAACATTTTGTAATGTTGCTTCTTCTAATTGACTTTTAAGATCTCGTATCTGTATGTCATGCGTCATCTTCTGTTCTGCTAAAGCAACCTCCAGGTCAGGAGACTTAACTGTTGGTGTTATGTTATGTCTCTTGGCTTGGGCTACTCTATCACAAAGAGTAGGTCTTGGAATACCCAAACTTCTAGCCGCTTCGGACTTATTTCCTTTGGCTAACACTAAAGCGTTCACTGCTTTTTGTAATTTTGTGTCCATGTTTTATCTCCTGTTTTCTAATTTCTTTTCGTTCTTTCTTTAAAGCCTGGGCTATGCCACGCCATTCGTCTCTATCTTTGAAATCTAATTTTTCCCAAATAGGAACCTTACCTCTTTTAGTTCTTCTAAAATCATAAAATAATTTCTTAGCATAACCATCATATTTAGTTTCCTTTTCTTGGTACATCGTACTCCCTTCCAAATCCATCTATCAATTTACCTACCCTGTTTGGATCGCCAGATGCCATAACTCTAAAGTGTTTTACAAAATGACCATTGGGTAAGTCATCATACAACCACGTATCTTTTGTCATCTTGTAATTTATATTACGTATCATAGCTTGGCAATCTAAATATTCTCTGTGATACTTCACTCTTTCTTTGGGATCAACACGCATAGAACGAGATCTAGAATACGCATTTTTACTGCGCTTCTGATATTCTTTGATATACTTTTTTAATTCTTCTTGTGTAAAATTATTCATTAAATGAATACCATCCTGTTATAATATACTTATCGTTAGTCGGACTAATCTGCCCCACATGAGCATGAGTCCATTCCGCAGGCCATATCAATGTCAAACCTTTTTCTGCAGGTGCTGTAAATGATTGGCTTGGAAACTGTGTACCTCCACCTGGCACGTCATTAAGATATGTCATAAATACTAAAACTCTTTTAGACATTTTAACGCCAGTTCTTTCGGCATGTAATTGTTTGAAACCTTGGGTCGGGGCATAGTGTTGTAAATTAAAAGCTTCGTTTATATTAAACGCATCTAGCAAATTGTTAGAGTCTGGATACTCTCTTATGTATGCATCTAAAACTCTTTGTTGCCAGACTCTGTATTGATTGATCGGATAGTCTCCGTTCTCATGTGATATGCCTATCTCAGTTGATTCTTTATAACTAGGATCAATAGCAAAACCACCTTCAAAGTTTTGATTATAAACGACACCATCAACTTGATACTTTTTATTATCGTGATACCATTCTATTAACTTATCACAGATATCATGTGGTATATACCAACCACCAATAAACTTATCCCTATCTATACCTTCAAATTTTTTCACACACTTCTCCTAAAAAAGCTAAAGGCAAACCAATTCTTCTTGCTAAATCAGCTTGCCTTTCTGCCCCCCTTATTCTGTAATAATAGCACACTTTCGATTTTGTGTCAATACTTTTTACCCCTTATCTTCAGAAAGCTAGAAAGCTAGAAAGCTAGAAAGCATCTGCCCAACTCCCTTGAAGTGTACCTTTTGCATACTCCGTAGATCTATTTTCAAAAAAGTTTGTGTGCTCTACGCCATTGACTACCCAGTCTACCCACTCTAAAGGATTATCTTTGACACCAAAGTTAGGTTTTAATCCTAGTTGTAGTAGTCTGCGGTCAGCTATATGTCGTATATATTGTTTAACTTCGTGAGGTTCTAGTCCTTCAACAGGACCTAACTCAAAAGCCAAGTCAATAAACCTATCTTCTAGAGTCACCATATCTCTACAGATATCATATAAACTCTTTTTAAAAGTATCATTCCAAACGTGTGGCTTCTCATCTAGCAGACAATGAAATAATTTTATCATACTTTCTACATGATGTGACTCGTCACGAATAGACCATGCGACAATCTGCCCCATGCCTTTCATCTTACCATGACGTTGGAAGTTCAGCAACATGACGAAACTTGCAAACAGTTGCAAGCCTTCGCCAAATGCTGAGAACACAGCCATGTCACGAACAAGCTGTTCATCTCTCGTGCCCCCCTTATTTTGCCAGAGATATTCATGCTTGTCGTTCATGGCTGCATATTCTTGAAACGCTTGATATTCTTTGTCATCCATACCTATTGTATCATTCAACAAAGAGTAAGAGTGTGCGTGGTTTGCTTCGCTAGTTGCGATAGCAGACAACATCATTCTTATCTCTGGTTGTTTAAACATAGGCATATAGACATCCATATAAGCTTGTGCGATATCGACATCTCCTTGTGTAAAGAAAGTTAATATCTGTTTAACTAAATTTTTTTCTGCATTGTCCATACGATTGTTCCAATCGTTTACATCTTCGTGTAACGGTACTTCACTAGGAAGCCAATGCATTTTCTGTTGCATATCATAAGCTTCAAAGGCCCATGGATATTTAAATGGTTTGTAATAATCTCGTGCTTCAAATACTGACATGTTTCCTCCTTACGCTTGACACATTACACATTCATCTTCATCGCTATCTGCTCTGACTTGTCTCTCTACTTTCATAGATACATTCTCTGCCCTCTTGATAGCTTCACTTCGTAGGTAATACAAAGTCTTTAATCCTTTTGTCCACGCTCTCTTGTGAACACTATTTAATCTTTTAACATCTGCGTCTGGCGCAAAAAATAAATTTAACGACTGCGCTTGACAGATGTATTTTTGTCTTTCTGCCGCGAGGTCAACCAACCAGGCTTGGTCGATTTCAATTGCGGTTTTGTATACATTCTTTTCGTGTGCATTGAGGAAGTCCAAATGCTGAACACTCCCTCCAGAAGTAATAATGCTGGACCAAACATCTTTTGTATTCATCCCTTTCTTTTCTAATAGTTGTTCTAAATATTTATTCTTCAACAAGAAAGAACCACTCAAAGTTTTTTGAGAGAATGCATTCGCACGTAACGGTTCTATACTTGGTGATGTATTGCCACAGATAACAGAACTACTTGCATTAGGCGCAATAGCTGTCATGTGTGAGAATCTTTTACCAGTGCCCTTCATATCTGGTGCTTCACCTTTTTCTTTTCCAAGAAGATAGTTAGCGTTATCACATTTCTTTTTTATGTGTTTAAATATTTTTAAGTTAGGCCCCATAGACATAGGACTTTGTAATGCTATGCCAATCTTTTGTAAGTAAGAATGAAAACCCATTGTACCTAAACCAATAGACCGTTCTGATTGAGCACTCTTCACTGCTCTCCACATGGTAGAGGGGGCAGATTTGATGAATGAATCTAAAGTATTGTCTAACATTCTAACAATATCTTCTATAAACATTTCATCCTGTGACCACTCGTCAAAGTATTCTAAATTTAAACTAGACAAACAACACACTGCTGTTCTGTCTTCTGCTGTAGGTAACGTAATCTCACTACATAAATTAGATTGATGCACCTTTAAACCTTTTGCTCTCAGTTCTTTTGGTAATCCTTTTTGTACCGTGTCACCAAACATAATGTATGGTTCTCCAGTTGCTACCCTTGTCTCTAATAACTTTATCCACAGGGTTCTAGCTTTTACAGTCTTGACTACATCTTTGCTGTTAGGATCTACCAGATCCCAATCTAAGTCCCCTTCTACTGACTTCATAAACTTATCTGATATGACTACACCGTGGTGTAGATTTAGATTCTTTCTGTTAACGTCACCACCACTAGGCTTTCTCATCTCCATAAACTCTATGATCTCTGGGTGAGAGATGTCCATGTAACTGGCGTACGATCCACGTCTCGTAGATCCCTGGTTGAATGCTACCATTTGTGAGTCCACTACGTGCATAAATGGAATGACCCCTGTGGTTTTATTACCTTTACTAGTTGACTGTCCCTGTGAGCGAATATGGCCCCAATAACCCCCTATTCCGCCCCCCATGCTAGATAGCCAGATGTTTTCTGTATAGTGTTCAGCCAGTCCTGTTCTGCTATCGGGTACGTAGTTTAAGAAACATGATATAGGTAAACCCCTGTCTGTACCACCATTGGATAACAGCGGTGAGGCAAACATAAACCACAGATTAGATACATATTTGTATAGTCTCTCGGCATGTGCCTTGTTATCTGCGAAAGCCATGCAGGCTCTGGCAAATGATTCTTGTGGGCTTATTTCTTCTGGTAGCATGTACCTGTCACGCAAGATATCCACAGCATTCTTGGGCAACATTTCGTCTTTACTTATATCAATGTTTAATTTCATATTTCCTCTCTATTTACACACAAGGTGCGCAGTATAACATTTTTTATTTCAGCACGCAATTACTTTTTTGGAAAAATTAAATTCCCCTCCAACTTTATGTATCCAGAATCTTGCATAGCTTTGATAGTCTGATCTAACTCACCAGGATTCTGTATCTTTCTCAGCAGTTCTCGCTTGAAGAAACGTAACTGCATGTGGTTCTTGTTACCAGATAGAAGTGTGGCATCTAGCCACACCTTCATATCATGAGCAATCCTACCTGTCTTCGCCATACCGAAACCTTCCAAAGCTTTAGGCATATACTTCTCCATGTCAAACATAATCTCTTTTGTAGTTTCCCAATCATCAATTGTAATCTTACGACTAGAAGATCGTGAAGCTGACACAGACATGGCAACTTTTAAAAAGTGTGACACACGTCTTTGACAATACTCTGACAGATGTGGATCGGTAGGTTCTGGTTGTACACCATCAAAGATATCTGCATTAGCTAAGTCAAACGCATCTCTTTCAAACTCCATAGGTCCATACATTTTAGCCACACTACTTAAATCGTTTCGCAGTTCATTGATAGTGTGTTCACTAATAACTTTTTGTCTAAGATCTTGCGGTATCTTTTCTCCTTCATAATACACAGGTATGATTCTAGATAATAAACCTTGTGACTTAGCATCTTCTGGTAAGTTATCTACAAACTGTGTAGGCGTAGCACAAGCTATCCAATTTAAACACGGACCTTGTATTATATATTCACCAGCAGTTTTTGTTTTGTGACTGTAAGAATCTTTAGCATCCCACATGTCTGTTAAAAACATTTGTAAGTATCTTTCGTTACGACCCATGAATGTACCAAACTCAGATGTAACTAAAGTTAAAGATGAATCATAGAACTCTGGGTTCTCTTCATTCATTAGACGCATATCCATACGTGTAATTTTAGTCATGTCTACTGCCAACTTCTCTGGTGTTATCCTATCTTGGATAGTATACAACGGAAACTTACGCAACCCATAGTCATCTAAAGATGTGTTAAAATTGTGATCGTCTTCTGTTGCACCAACAGGTGAAGTCAATCTGCTAAACACCTTTGAGAATGGCAGTATCAAACTGACAGATTTATTTCTGCCAGGAGAAGCTATGAGTATTACAAATAAATTAGAACCGATGTTGTAGTTAGGCATAGGAAACCATACCTTCCTACCCAGAGCACCTGCTACAGCAGACAAGGCTGTCCACTTAGCAAACGGCTTTGGTATCGGACTATCTTTTACAGCGTCAACACATGCCTCAACAAAATCTTTGTGTTTTCGTGGCATTAATTAGCATTAGCCGTACGAATATTATCTGGATGTATCCTCACGATTTTCTCCAGGTCTGCTGTTGTCTCAATCCAAATGTTTCCATCTTCATCTGATTTCATTTCACTTGGTCCTTTGATATCTAAGCCATGGCATTTGGTAGCAACTTCGTCAGGTACATCCGACCATTCTACTTTACTTTTTATATATTCTTTAACAACTATCATGCCCTCTTCGACATATATTTTTTTTACTTTATACTGTTCGTCCATGTTTTCATATCCTTCCAATTATCACCCACTTCTACAGAGGATGGTATTATCATTTCACGTCCATTGACCGTCAATGGATTGTGCATTTTCTCAAGCACCATTGGCATGAGTTCATCTATCTTATCTTTATGACACTGGCCTAGTATCGCATCATGCACTTGACCTAACACTTCTATACCAGAGTCCTTCAGTTCATCATATACTCTCCACAATCCTAGATTAAGTAAGTCACCTATCGTAGACTGTGGGACAAAAGCTATCGCCGCACGTAAAGTAGAAGCATCTTTAAGTCTATCCCAAAAGTGTCTACGTCTACCCATAGGTGTGACAAGACTACCTTTCTCAAGCAACTCTCTTTGTATAGCTGAATGCCACACTCGTATGCCTGGGAATGCCCCCTTTATCTTTAGTGTATCTTTTCCTATCTTCTCTCCTTGATCTATTAATTCTTTGTATCCACCTTGTGGATCTTGTTTATGCCATCTTTCTAAAGATGTGGATGATACCACACCACCAAAATAAAGCAACTGAAATCGTGTAGCCTGCGACACTTTGATCTTTATTTGTCTAGCCAAAGAGTGAGGTGACACTCCATAGTTAGTTCCATGTCCTGCTCGTTTGCATATGTCACGGTAGGTATGATGTAAATAATATTTTTTATCAGCTAACGCTCTGTCTTGAACGGGATCATCTGACCAACCTAGATTGGGCCATACCATTTTCACAACTTCGGTATGCAAATCTGTACTCTCACATACATCTATATAGTTTTGATCGGCAGCCAAATATGCAACGGCGCGAGACTCAGCTTGTTCTAAGTCAGCATAAAACATTTTGTTACCTTCATCAGGTATAAATACTTCTCGTAAATCTTTTGTTATGTTCTGTAAGTTTGTGCCAGTACGCCACGGTGATTCTCTTGAAGACCATCTACCTGTCTCTGTACCTGCCACGTTGTATGAACATCTTATTCTCCCATCCGTGTCACGCTTAGAGCTAAGAACTGAAAGGTTTTTATCTATGTCACGCAACGCCAGGATAGTTCTGCAAAAAGGTCTTGCTCTTGGATAGGATTCTGCTAACGATTCTAGAGCATCACGATCCGTAGATATTTTTTGTTTACCTTTCTTGTATGAAACTACAGGTGGTAAGTTAAGATCTTCGTATAATAATTTTTTAAGTTGCACTGGACTATTGTGATTTAAGTCTTTGCCATTTACAGATCTTGAAAACAAATGTAACATTCTTTCTAGTTGTAATCTTTTTTCTTGTAAAGGTTTTCTAATTGCTTTTACTTTGTCTTCATCAACACGTAAGCCACGCAAGGTCATAGCCATGGCTGGCTTTAAACTTTTTATTTCAAAATCATATGTGCCTCTTGTCGTATCATCAAAGTCTTCAGATATTTTTTCCCATATCTCTTGAGTCAAAGCACAATCTAATGCACAATATATCCAGTTGATCTGATCATCGTTGTAAGGTGATAGATCTAAATTATTATTACTTACTTTTATCATTTAATAATTCTCCTGCTATAGCTGAATATCCTACCATGTCTACATAAGTATCTTTTGTTGGGTTAGGTGATTTAGTCCTTGCGACTTTTAATAATAACATCATGACTGCCACATCGTGTGCCGTAATAGTAGGTCCTAGATACGCTGTCCATAGTGTAGCTATGTTATCATGATTTTCTTTTTTGTCTCCATACTCTTTCTCTCTTGGACCTTTTAATATCTTCAAGGCTTCTTTCAAGTTTTCTTCTATACTTACTACCATAAAATTTCTCCATTAGTTTATAAATTTCTTGACGAGTTGTTCTTCCATCTAGATCTGCTAAGTCACAGATAAAATTAAAATCACTGTCCTCGTTGTCATCATTCACCCACTCCCATGCAGATAAATGAGCCTTCTTATCTTCTTTTCCTTTACCTTCGTAAACTAAATCTTGCAGTGTCTGATCTAATACAGCACGCCATAAACGTATTGTATTTATTTGTTCTTCCCACTTCTCGTCTACATCTTTGGCAGAGAAATAATTTGGTCGCTTCACTATTCATCGGCTTTCGTGCTGTGAGAAAACTTGGCTAGAGTTTTCCATGCACCCTCGTTAGTGTATATGGAGCCTAAGAAGCCTAAACCTTTTTCCATTTCTGGTTGCAAAGAATGCTGTGCATGCATCGTGTCATGCACTATACCTTTAACTTCTATGTCCTGTTTATATTTTAACCATGATACATCGTAAGATTGATTCTGTGCTACCTTTGCAATTTGTTTGTCTTCTAATAAATCTTTAACCCAATTCCACGCTTTTGTTTCATCATCTTTCTTCCAGTATCCATATGTGAATGGTACTACAATGGCATGGGTAGATGAGGGGGCAAACCCTATACATGTTATTCGCCCACCTGCTGTTTCAATATCAAATGCCAAAGGATGATCTGCGTTATCTCTTCTTATGAAGTCTTCTTTAAATTTATCTAGGTCGTTTATACTCGGCTCGATCCAGAGTTCTCTTTCGATGTTTTTTATTTCTTTTGTTTCGGATTCTTGTTTTGCTTTTTTGAAATCAGAATATAATATAGATCTCAATGCATAATTTTTTGACACACTAGACAGGGCGTAAGAAGGAACTATTTTTATATCATCATTGATGTGTGAGGTGTTAGAGGAGATGAGCGCCCCTCTATAAGTTCCAATCTTATCGTACCCTGTTAGTGCCCACAACGATACTGCCCCCAGTGCTATTACAACATTAGGTTTAGCGTCATTGATTTCCTTGTACAATCTTTCTAGATGTGGTTGCGTCTCCTGTTTAAGAAACCCCATCGTCGAAGACGGATAGGGTGATCGCCACTCAGTTGTCTTGCACAAAGCCTTGTATTCACTTCTCTTGTGAAAAAAGTTTTGTAAGTTTTCTTGTGCTGGTCGTCTTTGAAAGACGTGGGTGAGCATGCATTCTTCCAGCTGTATCCCCGCTAGTTTACATACCTTGCCTAGAATGTAATCTCCTGCAAGTATTTTATTTAAACGAACTTCGTTAACTGTTGGATAGTCCATGACGATTGCAATCTTTGCACCGTCGATTAATTTAGAAGTTACATTCTTGTGTACTGCATACTCACCCATATTACTACGCCGCCTTATTAATTATTCGTTTAATAGAAGCTTGTAGTATGTCTTTGTTTCGGCCCACCATTTCGTGCTTCACAACACCAGAAAATGTTTGACCTATGCTTTGCTCTAGCATCTCGCCAAAGTTAGCACCACCCATACCGAGTGTTTTGGTTAGGAATTTCTTAATAGAAATCACAGGGTTGCCCTGTCCTAACGCTCTTGAAGTTGCCCAGAACTCCATTCTGGTTGGCTCACAGTGATCCAAGTCCGAGTCGGTGATCTCAGATTCCAAGACAGCATTTGCCTTGACATTGATCCTTACGATCTCGTTTTGGTTTTCACCTACCTTATCCGTACGATAAGATGTGATAACGAAGTCATAGCTACCTTCTGGTAAAGGCATCTGTTCCTGTACGTCATCTGGATTCATTGATAAAAAGTCTGATATTTCAGCCATTAATTACCTCCTTTATTTAAGTTGATTACATTGTCTGCTGACAATTTCTTGCGAGCATTTTGCTGTATTGCACTGAACAATTTAGCTAGATCTAATTCAGTTGTCTGACCAATAAGACTTGGTGCAGTAACTTTGAGATCCATCCTGTGATCAGACACAGTACGCAAAGTCCTCTCGGTTCCTTTGCTAGAAGAACGTGTATCAATTCTGCACACACAGTTGAAGTATCTGCCTAGCTTTGTAGATAGTTTAGAACCTACGCTAGTTGGGTACGCTTTGGACACGCCCATGTCTCCTTCCATGTATTGCATATGCGTTGTAACAACCACGTTACAAGGCACTTCCGATCCTGTTATGTACTGTATGATATGTTGCACATCACGAGCCGCCGTTCCCCATTCTGGTTGCGACGCTTGATCAGTTGACTTCTTGTTATTGAAAACAAGAGCAGCACGAAGTGCAGCCTCGCCCATCAATGTCAAGCTGTCAATAACTAACACATCTTTATTAGTCCATTTAGAGACAGGACCGTATTCTTCATCTTCATCTTTCCAATTAGAAATTAAAGTTGCACCCTTACGAAACGCCTCCGCTTTGCCCATAGGATCTTTCAACGAAACATAAGAAACGTTGTTGACACCTGTGTCTGTTAAGAACTCGGGCAAAATGTCTAAGCCGTTGTCAAAATCTAAGATACGTAACTTGTATCCTGCGTTCGCAAGGGTGGCTAATGAAGCCGTCTTACCAGAGCCACTATCCCCTACGAGTAGTAACTTGGTTACATCTACTGATGTATGATTTTTTATACTTGCCATATTTATCTCCTGTATTTTGTAATATTAGCATAATTAAAATTTTTGTCAAGAAGTTTTTTTACCAAATAAATTTTCTGCGTGTATGACTTCTGCTTCTCTGATCAGGTCATCGTGTAACGCAACTTCAAAGTCTTCTCTCAACAACGTGACACGGTGGTCAGGTGATTCGGCACACACTTCCCTGAACTTACAACCACCATAGTTTCCACATGATGTAAAGTTAGCAGGATAATATTGACTATCCCAGTAAGCCTCAGATATATTTAAACTGTGTATCGTATCAGCGTACCACTCATCGATGGATAAGTTAGATACATTAAATACTGAACGATTGAATCTACAAAAGTGTACACCAGTTTGAACTGCATCTATAATAAATCCACGCACAGGTAAATTTAATATGTGTCTCGCCGCCCACAAGTATGCATACACTTGGTTGTTTGGTTGGTAGTTTCTAAAGTACATATCACTTAAAGAAGCTTTAGTTGTTTTTGTATCGCACAGATACAAGCCACCTTCAAACTCTACTATCTTATCTATCCTACCAGAAAATCTTTTGCCTGTGTCGCCAAAAGGTACTTCAAATCTTTTCTCAAGACACGGTTCACCATTAGGCATAGACGCTATCTTTATGTTATCATCCCAGTATTCATCCACTCTCCATACTATTGCACGCAGTGCGGCTTCTAATCCTCTGGCTTTATCTTCTGACAAAGATAGATCTGCTCCGTAATTTTTAAGTGTAAACTCAATTGCTTCACGCAATGTATCTTGTTTACTTTTGTTATGAAACCTACCCCTATCTAAGATCTCGTATGCGTCGTGTACCGCAGAGCCGAAGCCCGTAACCGTGCCATAACTTTTTAGTTTATACCCACGCAAGTTTGTTAGATTGTATAGACGGGGGCACGCCAAGAAAGTTGAAAGACTTGACGTATCCCACACCACTTGTTTAGGTTTATCATCTACATAAACATACTTTGGAATCCTATCTGGTTTAGACATCTTTAACTAACACATCTAATATGCTACCTTCTGTCACAGGTTTGGCTTTAGTTCTTGCCGCCTTGCCTGTTATTCTTTTACCAGATTTCTCTGCCGCTCTAATATTCTCACGAGTCTTTTGTAGATACTTAATGATTGTATCAATATCTTTCTGGCTGTCTGCAAGTTCCATAGGATCTTTCTCTAATAGTTCTGTTGGTATCTCTAGTTCTTCACTCATTCTGGATCTGTTCCTCCATAACTAATTGTATCTATTTGTGGTTCATCTAAGCCTGCCGTATCATACGGTTCAACTGACATAATCTTTGCGTCTGGTATTGTAACCAAACCCATAGTTAATTTATTAGATACATATTTACGAGTAACTTTATCAAACTTCATGTTGGATTCCATTACTTGTTTCGCCGCATCTTCTTTAGTCTTAGCTTCCACTGTCCAGTGTTGCGTATACATGTGGCTAGTTGTAACATCATACTTCATCTTGTCTCCCTCCTCTCATATATCTTTTATGAGGTTTATACTTATCACGTTTAAAAAATTTGTCAATAAGTTTTTTTATTAAATTAAAAATTAGGTTCATACTCCACTCCTTCTTCACTTAGTTTTTTATAGCGAAGGTAGAGTGACTTTGCTTCGTGGTATTGCCGCCACCTACCTTCGAACTCTGCGTCATACATTTTATCTGCCCAATACTTAAGTTGTGTGGGCACATGATCAATGTATGGTCTTTCCTGTAATGTTTGCATTGTATAGCCAATCCTCCAATGCGTCTGGTTCTTGCCCCTCTTCCCTCATGGAAGCCAGGTCCTTTTCTATTAAATGTCCTATCGAAGTTGCATTCTGTACACACACTGATAACATATGCAACGCGGGCAAACTACCTGCTGATGTTAGTATCATTCGCATACCCATTTCAATCAGTGCTGATTCAACAACTGCCATGGGATACTTCATACATAAATCTGCAATAGGTTTTCTTAAGTCTTCCAAACAATCAGTAAACAATTTTTGTTGGACTTTATTTAAGTCATCGCTCATAGTTTATTTCCTTCCTCATCTGTCATGTCAAATGATTTTGATTCTAATGAAGATGTAATTGTAACACAATCATTTTTAATGTCAAACACTAAATGATCATATCGCATTTCATCTACACTGTCTTTGCTTTTCATTTGTGTACGATATGCTTTGACATATCTATACAATCTCATCTTCAAAGCAAATGGTTTGTCATGCCTTAGATATATACAAGGCTCATCGCTCTCACTATTATCCAGATGATCGACGGCTTTTTCCAATGCGTTCGATAAATCTGTCGAGTGCAATAGGTTGTATGTCTTCGGATTGTACGCCATATTCCTCCTGTATATGTTCATAGTCATTGTGATCTAAACTTAAATCGTCGTTATGTTTAGATGTGTCTTCGATATTAACTGTGTATCCATCTAATACAAAGTCACCATCTTCTAAGATGTCATCGTCTTGTTCTATTTTTTTCTTGTAGGGTTCCATGCTTTTACTCCTATGTAAATAAATAATAATGCCATAGCATATGCAAACGGATTTTGATATGCTGGTTCCGTAAGTAAGCCGACTATAACTGATAGTGGCAAGGCTGTCAAGGTAATAAATATTATGACAGAAAATATTATATGATTCATAATTTCCATTCTTTCACGTTATCTACTGCTTCAATATCTTTAACAGGCATAAGCCTATGGTTGTTCCCAGGGAACATAAAGACTAGCACAGATCCAACCTCATATTCTTTTGTTACTTCATTCATCACATCTATTTGGAAAGGGTAGTATGATGATCCACTCTCGATAGCATTTACTCTATCCATAGTTTCTGGTGTGACTGACCACACCTCACCCCGTATTCTAAATCCTTTCTCTCTTGCCACAAGAATAGGAAAACTTTTTGCGTAACTAAACAAATCATACTTGTTATCTGCTGTCACATATGTGCCAACAAATTCAGATGAATTACCTAGCACACTGTGTAATCTGCCGTTCTTTTTTAGTGTGCCATAGACGAATAGATTAGTTCTCCAATCATAATCATTCGACATTAATTTGTCCTTTCAATACTGTTTTATTTGTAATACAATTGGTAGGGATAACAACACCCCCACCACCACATTGACTTTCTTCATCAAAAGATGATACAAGAATGACGGAATCCTTATCTTCTTTGATAACATATCCGACACTTGTGACAGGTCTTAGCTTTTGTTCTTCTAATTCTTTTAACTCTTGCCATGAGTTATCATCCGACATAGCGTCGAGCCAATCAATCAATACAATCTGTAGTTCATCTTTCTTCATGATCCTCCCCCCATTCTACATGCGTATTTTCATCCAACGATCTTACAAAATCTTCTATAGATTCTTGTACGTCTACTACATGACGAGGTCTGTGTCTTATGTTGACGCGATTCACAGCACCCATATTACTTGTAATCTTTTTACCAGAAGCAAATATCTTATCCCAATAGGCTTTGTCATAGACAACAAGAACTCGTCTACCTACTTTCTTAACACGAACATATAAAAGACTATCTTTATAGTGTCGGTTATTATCATTGATATATCTGTTCCACTTACGCGTATCTTCACGAGCATAGTCAGATACTCTGCGACGATAGTATAAAGGTATTTGGTTTCTGTTAACTTCACGAATTAAGTCTGCGACATCTGTCATTTCTTCTTCGTTCCATATGTATTCGTTGCCGTCTTCATCTTGTTCATACTGAGGATGAACATATCTAACTTGTATCGCATTGTCAGGTATATACTTTCCGATAATCATTTCAGATACCAGATGATGAGTATACCAATAAGACTAAGAATAAGATACAAAACTGAGTTGTCAATTTCCATTTCATCTGCCCTCCTTCACAAAGGTATAAGTTCCGAGTGCGATAAAGCCACATACCATACCACACATAAAAGTTAATAATGTAATTATAATCATAGCATACTCCTGTAATTTGTCAATAGAAAAAGCACCGATAGAACACCGAAAGAACTCGATAGGTCAACATATCGAGGGTTGGGGGCATGTGCAATCCCTATTAACGATTTAAAATTTATTATTATTTTTCTTATAATATTATACTGAACTGCCCCCTTGACAGTAAGCATAGTACCCTCGTGTTCTGTCGGTGTCATGTCGGTGTTATACTACCATGTCATAAGCCTTTACACTTGCGTGTTGTCCTTCCATAAACAGACACGCAAAGCTACTAAACTTATCTTGATAGTTTGCTCTGTGCATTGATAATGCCATAGCTTTCTTAGGTATATTGATACTATGCCCCCACGCTTTCAGTATTCGTAACCTGTCAGTAGCGTGACCTCTTTGAAAGTTACCAATCCATTCAGATAAATCAAATCTTCTAATAGATGTAGAAGTTAATCTCTTGTTGCCAATAAGATTCCACTCACCCATTCGTTTTAATTTATCAACTAATTGTGGTAAAGATACTTGTAAAGTACTATTGCTTTTTAGATTTACAAGAGTCCTCGGATATTGTTTAGTATTAGGATCGTATAACTCATCATATTCTGCTTTGCGTATGCGAATACCATTGAATACAATATACTTTATATTATCTACAGGTATCTTACCGTCACGATCAAGCCACCTAATTGAAGTAGAAGATTCGCCACTAGGCACATACCCATAGCTAATATTCTTTAGATGTATGTTGTTAGGCAATCCTGCTTTCACAGGATCTGCCCACACATATTCAAACTTGTCTTTAGTATTTACTCTTGAGCCTAAAACTTTAGTCTTGCCAAATTCTTTTGTGCGATTTGATAAAGAGATCGCAAAAGTGATTGGCTCATTCCACCAATATGCAATGCTTGGTTTAAAATATTTATTGCTCATGCTCTGTTCCCCACAATTTCTTCACTGACAAGGCAACCCACACCAACAGGATTCTCCTCGCACAGTTCTATTATTTCTTCTTTGTCCATTTGATACAGGTCTTCCATGCGTAATGCTTTACCATTCCACATAGTTTCATCTGCTTCTTGTTTTGGTAATGGTATGTTCAATTGTTGTTGAACTCCGATACCACTAGCCAAAGGTGTAGGCTTAACCTCTACACCATTACGATTGTAATGTCCGTAGTGTTGTCGTGTTATGTTGCCGTAGCTACCATAACCCCAATCATCATCTTCGTAACACCACTTGCTACTATCCGATACATCTTTGATTGTATCTGTTTTGTCATCATAGTATTTGTCACGCTTACCATATGATGTAGGCTGTATGGAATAAGTGTTGGATAACCAACCCACATTGTCCATGTCAGTACCTTGATCTTCATTGAAGATAACAAACTCCTTGGTCTTGCTGTCAAGAAATAATAACTTGTCCGTACCAATGAGTTCCTCAATCATCTCTTGCCATTCTGCATTGTAAAGCAATTTAGGATTAGCTGACAACTGAGGTCGTAGTATCCATTTGACAAACTGATGTGTGTCAGATTTGTTATTGTCAATCATAGGTGTTGGTAGTTGTGGTCCGTTGTGCATTACCCATAGATCCCTGTCATCACCTTTTGCTTTTGATAATACTTCAAAAGGGTGTGACATTGATTTATTAGTATCGCCATTGGTTGCAAATCTAAAGTGAATACCCATAGGTGTATCCATAGATTTATATTTATCCCATAACTTTTCAATATCGTTGAAAGTTTTTGGAACGATCTTCCGAGTATGAAGTTGTCCTTTGTGAACAAACATCAAACCAAAGCCATCGGAATTGTTTTCATAAGCTGTTTCCATTAAAGCTGATGAAAGTTGCTTTGGATTTTTAGTTGCTATTATTAAGCACATAATTACCCCACTTGGTTAGTAACTGTTTCTTCTTCCGTATCAACCACGATACGAGAGGGTTTAACATCTTTGACATAGCCTTTACGAATAAGCCAAGCCAAGAGGTTAGGATATTGTGATCGCTGTTGCTCTCTTGCAACATAGCGACAAAATGCTGTGTAATGTAAACTTGTAGTCGTGCAATTGGTTTGCTTGACAAAGTTTACCATAGCATCTGTAAACTCCAAGACACGATAGAAACCATGCCTTGTAATATTAGATCGAAATATACGAAGTTCAATAGTTGCGTGATGATTTGTATTCACAGCTTCATACTTTTCCCCTGTTGGTCGCATTACATCAGATACTTTTTTGGGTGATTTCTTTGCCCATTGATCCGAAGATCGACCTGCAATATCATTAATAAAATGATAGTTGCTGTTGTCATTGATAAAGACAAGTATCTTACCAATGTTCAAAGGTGTTAAATGTTTTCTACCAATATGGATATGTAATCCTGCCGTATCAGTATTCCAACCTTTGAGATTCTCTTGACATAATTTGGAATTGAAAAAATGTTCCCATTCTTGTTTGTGATATCCAATAGTGCTTGGACCTGTCACAATCTCAAAACCATTATCAAGTGAGCCGTCAGATTTACAGATAGCAAAACCGTCATACATACGATTTATGTCATCTGCAATATCACTTGGACAGTTTTTTCTTCTCTCAACTTCTAACTCAATACCGTAAAATTGACTAGCATTTTCGTTAGGTAATTTGTTGAAACCACAATAATCTAATACATTTGTATCATAGCTATAAGTTCCTGTATATTCATCATAGCCCTCATACTCATCATATTCATCATTGTGTCTGTATGTATCTCCGTGTTCTGAATAATAATAATTATCGTTGCAACAACTTTCACATACATGATTATCTCCGTGATTTACTGAGTAGCTTTCATTCATTGACATGATAGAGTCACAATCCCCACATTCGTCAAGATCAGCATTACTCATCAAATCATAAATAAAACCACCATGATTTCTAAAATTAAATCTTCTCAATTGTCTAAAAAATCTTTCCAATTGATCGTAGTCATATTCATGAGAGATATGATCTGGCAAAATACCTCTTGCAAAATCACTAACCTCATGATTTTCTAGCAAAAGATCATTTCTTAAATAAGTTAATAAAGTCATGTTTACCTCACACAATTTATTACAAACATTAGCGAATCTAATATTTGAAAAAGCCAATCATAATTATATAATTAGCTTTGTCAAGTATTATTTTTCTTCAGCTTTTTCAATCATAACATCATTATAATTATCTTCAGATAACTTTTCTTGATGATCTTCTTGAAAATCTAAAACCCAATCCGTAAAGGATTGAGCTTTATTATTTGATAATTTTTTAACTACACTTTTAGTATCTATAACCATTGTTTTATTCCTCTATCTATTCCAAATTCAGTTTGTAAATCTTTATTGATTAATTGAACTTCACTATCTGTTAGGTCATCAAACTTATCGTCAATGACTTCTAAACTTGGTAATTTCATAACCCACTTTTTAGAATATTTTTCTAAAACTTTTTCAGCATTTACGCAAGGATTAAAAGCGTTGTATTTTCTAACCATATTAATTATCTCCTATTTAAACATTTTCAGCCAAGCTGGTTTTCTACCCTTTTTATTCTTGGCTTGTTCTATTATTTCATTGACCTTATATCGATGAAACCCGTCTATCCTTGATTCGCTACAATCAACTTTGTGATTTGGATACCTAGTCACTAGCTTGTTAGGATCTGAGCAATCTTGCCACTCATTTTTAATACTGTTGTAAACTAAACTTTTTCCAACAGGTAACATTTTCTGAGAATACACACTATTCCCATTTGAATAATTAGCCATAAAAAACCTCACTTTTTTATTATGCTTACAGCATAACAGAATAAAAAACATAGTCAAGAACTATTTTCAAAAGTTATCCACAGCCTGTGGATAAGTTTCAAACAAAGAGCCGTATTGCTCAAGGTTTAACTAGGTCTTTTGATCCTACAAATACTAGGATATACTAATCCGTTTTGATTGCAAATGCTATTTTTGCATAGCTAATATGCAAAAAACGCATACGCAAGATCCTAGCACTTGACAACTTGTCGCAGGGCAGATTGTCACATGTGACAACTTGTCGCACCCTATGGGGTGGGGGGTGGTCGATCAGATCAAGACGGGGGGAGAAAAATACACGCCTGCAACACATACATAGTACACCTCAAAAAATTTTTTCAAATTTTGACGTTTTTTTTTAAAGTTGAGGAGAGGAGCGTTATTGTGTGAAGTGTGTGTGTGATATGTAACGCTGTTTTCCTCTCCTCTATACAGGAGACGTATGATCTTGCGACCATACAGGAATATTATAACGCACTAGCCTTGAATTACAATACCTTTTGAGTTATAATATTTAATATGGCTAAAGGCGATACACTAACTCCACAACAAGAGCAGTTCTGTCAAGAGTTTATTAAAGACTTGGCGGCTGTTCCTGCAGCAATCCGTGCTGGATACGGCGAACAACATGCAAAGAAAAACGCATGGACTATGATTCGTAATCCATTAGTGGCAAAAAGAATATCAGAACTTAAAGCCGACCAGACAAAGCGTACTAAAATTGAAGCGGATGATATATTGCGCCGCCTAGTACGTATCGCTGAGAAGACCGAGCAGGAGGGCGATTATAACGCGGCTATCCGCTCCCTTGAATTATTAGGTAAACATCAAGCGATGTGGACTGATAAGAATGTAACCGAGATGAATGTGCAAAACGCATTCTCTACTGGCAACTCTGAGGAAGATATCGAACGCGATGTTGAACGTCTGAAGAAAATTGCTGCACCAAAACTAAAAATCGTAGGAGGTAAATAATGAATATAGCACTGGATGAAGCCAATAAAAAGTATCAAGAAGATCTTGAAAAAAATTTAAAAAAGAATGAAGCGATACAACCAAAAAATAGAAATAACATAAACACAGGTGGCAAAGTTGAAGGAGCTACTCTTAGAGAGACAACTGTAACTGAATCTGCAAAGAAAACATCTGATTTAAACAAAGCTGCTAAAAAGAAAAAAGATCCGCCTAATGCTATGGATAAATATGGCGATCAATTAAAAGCTTTATTATCTAATAAAGACAAATTAGTTGGCACTAAAGTTGAAGGTGATAGCAGAAATAAATATCAAATTCAAATAAATAAATTAAAGAAAAGAATGAAAGCCGATGGTTTAAAATTTAATTCATTACTAAACGAGGTTAAAAAACAAGAACGTGAAGGTAAATTTGACAGAGGGGCAGAAGGTAAAGCTAAAAACAAACTACGTCAAAAAATGATGTCAGAAAAAATTGGTGGCAGCAGAGGTAGATAATGTCTAATAATACAACTAATGATAAAACATCTAATCCTGCTGACGTACTAAAGAACATTGTTTTAGGTAAAGCAGATAAGGTAGCATCTAAAATACCTGGCTACACTAAAGTAAAAGGTATGGCAGATAAAGTTAAAGACGCTGGGTTTTCAGTAGATGTAGGTAAAGATAAAATAGGTATTAGTTATAAGAAAAAGTTTTAATGCAAGTAAAAGTAACAGGAGATACGAGCATGATTTTAAATCCAGATCTGGATATATACGATCCAAACAATCCTCCACAAGATGCTTTTACGCAACTTGTGATATGGGGTGACGAAGTATATGTCCTTAACAACAGAAGATAGAAACGCCGCTACCAGAGTAGCCGTACAACAAGCAAGAGAAGATCTCTTGGCTTTCGTTATGTTGATGAACCCATCCTTTAGTGTTGGGCCGCATCACAGATTGCTATGTGATCAACTAATGAAAATTGCAAGTGGGGAGTCAGACCGTTTGATGGTATTTGTTGCCCCCCGTTCAAGCAAATCATTAATAACATCTACATACTTTCCCGCATGGGCACTGGGTAAGAATCCATATTGGCAAGAGATTGCTGTGTCACACAGTGATGATCTCGCAACAAGGTTCGGCCGCGCCATACGTGATATTGTAAATACCCCACAATACAAATCTATCTTTCCACAAATAAATATTCGTAAAGATAATCGTTCTGCGAACAGCTGGAGTCTTCAACATAAAGGCAAAGATGCAGGTTCATTCCTAGCAGCTGGTTCAGGATCTGGTATTGCAGGTTTTGGTGCACACTTGGCCATCATAGATGACCCAATATCAGAGCAAGATGCATTTTCAAAAGCTAGAAGAGAGGCTCTAAACGAGTGGTATGCTTCTGGATTGCGTACAAGACTCATGCCTGGTGGTAAAGTTGTTATAGTTATGACAAGATGGCACGAAAGAGACTTAGCTGGACACCTATTATCTCTAGAAGATAGCTCTCCTATGTCAGATTCGTGGGAAGTTGTGCGTATTCCCGCACTAAATACTACAGATTCTTTAGAAAAACTAGAAGATGCGCGTGAAAAACTGGTAAAACAAGGGTATTTATCTAAAAATTACACAAAATTGCAGTTAGGTGAGTCATTTTGGCCAGAACCTGACGAGAAAAACGGATTTCACTGGTCAACTGAAGAAATAATCCGTACAAAAAACAATACACCCCCATTTAAATTTGATGCATTGTACGGTCAAGCTCCATCTGCAGAAGAAGGTAACATAATAAAACTAGATTGGTGGCAGAACTGGGAGAATCCAGACCCACCTGAGTGTGAATACATAATACAATCATGGGATACTGCATTTTCTACACGAACAACTGCAGATTATTCTGCGATAACTACATGGGGTGTGTTTAATAAAGGATTAGATATGCCTAACCTAATATTATTGGGGGCAGAAAAAGGAAGATGGGATTATCCGACACTTAGAGAGAAAGCAGTTAAAAAATATAATCAACATAATCCAGATTCTATACTAATAGAGAAGAAAGCTTCAGGTCAATCTTTAATACAAGACTTACGTTTAACAGGTTTGCCTATATTTGAGTTTCAACCAGACAGAGATAAAGTTGCTAGAGCATATTCTATAACATCTTTGTTTCATAACAGACGAATATTTGCCCCTTTTAAAAAAGATTGGGCTATGGAAGTTATAGATGAGACTAGAGCTTTTCCAGCAGGACTTCATGATGATTATATGGATACACTTACACAAGCATTGATATGGATGAGAAATGGTGGATATGTTTCACATGGAGCTGATACTTGGCTTGACAAACGAGAGCAAGAGATTTATAATAGAGATGGTAGAAAATTCTACTAAAGGGGATACATGGCTATAGAAAAAAGAATAGAATTACCAGAAGACGATACGTTATCTGCAGACTTACCTACAGGTCAAGAGATAACTGAAACACAAGATGGTGGCGTAGAAGTCACTTTAACAGATCAACAACAATTAGATGAAGCTGAAGCTATGGGTCTTCTTGAAGAAGATGCTCCTATGATGATGGGGGACTTTGATGATAACCTGGCTGAAAATATGCCAGAGTCTGATATACAAGAAGTTTCTAAAGAATTACAAGAAGGTTACGATAGAGATAAACAATCTAGAGCAGAGTATGATGAAATTGCAGAAGAAGGTATAGAACTATTAGGTTTAAAATATGATGAAGGTGCAGGTGCATTTCCAGGAGCAAGTGGTGTTACACATCCAGTTCTTGCACAAGCAGTTGTAAAGTTTCAAGCTAAAGCATACAAAGAATTATTTCCAACTGAAGGCCCAGTTAGAACTAGAATTATGGGCACACAAACTCAACCTAAATTAGAACAAGCAAATCGTGTAAGACAATTTTTAAATTGGCAAACACAAATACAAATGCCTGAGTACGGACCTGAGTTAGATAAAATGTTATTTCATGTAGCTTTGTATGGAACAGCATTTAAGAAAACTTCTTTTAATCCTTCATTACAAAGACCAGTTACAGAATTTATTAAAGCACAAGATTTTTTTATTGATTACTTTGCATCTGATTTAGAAAGTGCAGAAAGATACACTCATAAATATTTAATATCTAAAAATGAAATTAAGAAAATGCAAATTGCAGGAATGTTTATAGATACAGATATAGATGCAGAATATGGATCTGAACAAAGTTCCGCTGATGAAACTTCTGATGAAATTGTAGGTGTTTCTAAACCAGGAGAAAATGATGATTATATAGAAATGTTAGAGATGCATATCAATTTAGATCTGCCAGGTTATGAAGATCCTGATGGTATTAAATTACCATACATAGTTCATATGACATCTGATGGAACAGTTTTAGCTATTAGAAGAAATTATGATCCAGACGATCCAATGCGTAAAAAGAAAATGTATTTTACGCATTATACAATGATTCCAGGTTTGGGTTTTTATGGTTATGGTTATATCCATTTAATAGGTGGATTAACTAAAACAGCTACTTCCTCTATGCGTCAATTGATTGATGCTGGAACCTTTGCGAACTTGCCAGGTGGTTTCAAGGCTCACGGTTTACGTGTCCTTGCACCTGACGAGCCTATTGCTCCAGGTGAATTTAGAGAAGTAAATGCACCCGCTGGTGATTTAGGAAAGTCTTTACAGATACTTCCGTTTAAAGAACCATCGTCAACTTTATTTAATTTAATGGATTATGCGTCTAAACTCGCATCCCAGTTTGCAGACTCTACTGATAACGTAGTAGAAAATGCAACAAACTATGGGCCAGTTGGCACAACTATGGCCCTGCTTGAGCAGTCTTCAAAGCTGTTCAATGCTGTGCATAAACGATTACATGCCGCACAGACTAAAGATCTTCGTATTCTAACTAGATTAGATTCGGAGTTTCTTCCTGATTTGTATCCCT
>Ga0208666_1000338_pt1 | contig 23206 bp, 40 predicted proteins | sample 5B_taG_FD_184078 | JGI IMG/M metagenome (GOLD analysis project Ga0208666, IMG submission 184078) | Marine viral communities from the Subarctic Pacific Ocean - 5B_ETSP_OMZ_AT15132_CsCl metaG (SPAdes) (version 2) | ecosystem: Environmental > Aquatic > Marine > Oceanic | place: Pacific Ocean...
AATTAACAAAAGTTTAACATTCAAAACTTGGTGTTTATCGTATTTTTTTGTATATTATCAGAGTAATAAAACAATAGATTAGTTATAATGAATCACTATGAAAAAGTTACACTACGAACATTGGAAGGCAATTAAAGAAATGATAAACGATAGGTATACATGGTCACACTATGATAAATCCGGTGTCAAACATTTGTGTAAGGTAGAGTATTATACAGAGGGTGGAGTTCGGATGAATGGTGATTCACGTATTCGACTGAGGTTCAAAGGAATAGATACACCACTTAAAGACTACGATTTGTGTACAAAGACAATTAATAGTCAGATATGGGATATTTTGAGGATTGGATACGATAGATACCTAAGAAGTAATAAACGAAAGAACCATCTATTGGATGTTCTTAATAAATCAAAAGGAAGATGATGAATATAAGTAAATGGCTTAAACACTTATCATTTTGGCATAATAAGTCAGATGATGAATGTATTGAACTGGCAACAAATGAATATGGTGTAGACGCTGAACAGGCTCTAAAAAATATACTTGAACGAGATTTCTGTACAAGTATTAATAATAATGTTGTAGAAGAACTATTAAATCAAAAGGAAGATGAGTAAAATACTATCTTATGAAGAAAAGGCCGGAGTTCTTAAAGAAAATGGTTGGGAAACTTGGTATCACTATGATAACTGGATAAAAAGGGAGTGGTATACTCAAGGTAAAAAAATTGATATGATGGGAATATCAACCGACTCGGCCTATAAATCCTATCTTTATGAATCAAAATTAATAAGAAGAAAAAAAGAAGGATTAAGTAAAGATGAGAAAGCATTTCTTGATAGATTTAAACAAAACAAAGATGAGTAAAGTAATTGTACCAAATCTAAAATTTGACCCTAATGAATTTGAATTAGAAGGTGAAATAGTAGATAATGTAAAACAAAAATGTTTAGATGGTTCTATATTTGAATATTACTTAGTAAAAACAAAATACGGAATCAATAAGTATATTAAAGAAGAAATTAAACCTAAAGAAAAATGAGTAACGAAAAAAAATACACAATCAAAAAAACACTCCGAGAAACAAACGTTCAAGTAGTTCTAAATGATACTATGGGTGTTGTTGCGTATTTCACCTTTGATGAGGCAATAAGGATGTGTCAATTATTAAATGCCAATTCGGATAGTAATTGTAGATATGAAGTTGTATGGGTGAATTAGAACAAATCGAATTGATTCTTATCGAAGCTCAAGCCTTTGGTCTAAGACAAGAGGTTGAACAATCGGCGAATAAGTACCAAATGGAACACAAAGGTAGTTCAAGATTACGTGCTATTAGCTGGGCATTTGATGAATGGATTAAATAGTTACAAATTTTAACAAAATTTTAACATTATCACACTTCTTTTTCTCACATTTTTTTTGTATATTAGTAGTACACAATTGGATAAACGATATGAATTATAAAAAACGAGTATTATCTCACATAGGAACATTCATAACTGTAACAAGTTTGGCTATCATGTTTAATATATCATTGTTTGGAAATGGTAGTCAAAAGGATTTTATGTATGCACTTTCTGCTTTATTAATCGGAAATTTCATGTACAAATCTAATGAAAAAACGTGAAAAATACTGAACAAATAATATTCTGTTTTTTTTGACAAAATAGTTGTATTGTTTATAAAAATTTTGTATATTTATTCTAAATTTAAATCTGTTCAAAAATAGGACAACATATGAAACAAGTATTCACATTTTTACTACTACTAATGGCATTTACATCAATCGGCCAAGGTAAATTAACATTTGTTAAGACATTATCAACCGAAAATGTTACATCTATTGCACCATCGATGAAATATAGCACTGAAATCGTATCATATGATGGTGATTTTATAAAATTGGTGATTTCTATAGAAACAAATACCAATGAAAGTATATTAAGACAACTATATAAGGTTGGTAGATACAATGTATCTATTGAAAATGGTGCTATTTCTCTTATTAATATAAATAAAGATATATATATCAAGGGTGAAAAACTTTTAGAGGACATCCTGTTAGAAATAAAAGTTCCAATCGGTTTAGAATTACAGATTGATGTGGACGAATTACTTAACTAATACATTTATTATGAAAATTTTCAAGTTTATAACTGAATCTCTTAGACAAATTACTCAATTAGCAATATTTTCAATCCTTTTACTCACATCTATAATAATTTATATATCAACATACCCAACTGATAGACAACCAATACCTGATGAATTTGATATTCATATGCACGTAACCAATGATACGGTTATGTATACCACTAAAATAGATACTCAATTGGTATACGCCGGTAGATATGATACAATTCCTACCGAAATTCCTAAGAAAAACATCAAGTTATCGAAATATTTATCTAATGGAGCTCCACGAAATCGAACTTGGTTGACTTACAAAGAATGGAAAGGTAGTCATTGTAAGTCATTTAAACAACGTAAAGCGTTCAAAGAGTGGAAATCTCATCAAATAGATAGTTTTATTAACTATATGTCATTTGCCGCGGTGGTTGAATCAATAATATTTCCAGATATTCCACCAGAACTTATCGTTGCTCAATCAATTTTAGAGTCAAATTTCGGTAAATCACGATTAGCATCAGAGGCAAACAACTTTTTTGGCCATAAATACAATGGAAGTAACAAACATTTATTCGTTGTTGCCGCCGATGATACACCAAATGACCGATTTACGAAGTATCGCTCACTCTGGTTCTCAATTCGTGGACATAGTAAAATACTAATGAATCGTTATAGAAAGAGAATCAAAGGTGAACCAAACCTAAATAATTGGTTATATGCCCTATGTGGTGGTTTAACAGTTGAACAAAGTAAAAAATGGAGGGCTAGAGGTAACTCGGTATATGCTACATCGTGTATGACAGATGTATGTTACTCTCAAAAACTAAGAAGTATTATAAATATTTATTCATTAACAGAACGTTGTTCTAATTTTACAAAAATAGGAAATGTATGAAACAAACAGTAACTTACCACGAAATCACTCAGAAATTGAGGGATTTTTTTTTATCTAAAGGGTATGTAGAAGTACCTTCACAAAGTAGAAAATCAATTTTAGCGGCATGTGAGAACCCACATTCAGTTGCGACATTTACATACGATGGTGTGGTTTGGCCTTTACCACAAACGGGTCAGATGTGGTTAGAGTATGAACTACTCAAGAATCCAGATTGGAAAGGGTGTTTCTGTGTATCGACATCTTACAGAAATGAGAAAGACCCAATTCCTGGTAGACATGAAAAGATTTTCCCTATGTTTGAGTTTGAGTCAAAAGGTAATTTTGATGATTTAAGAAAGCTTAACATTGAATTAACAGAATACTTAGGATTTGATACACCTAAACAAATTGACTATGATACAACAAGTGAGAGATATGCCGCACCTATCTTAGAGGATGAACACGAATCAAGAATGTGGCAAGAGTTGGGTCATTCAATATCATTGGAAACATTTCCTATTAGAACATCACCATTTTGGAATATGAAGTATATTGGTGATGGTAAATTCAACAAATGTGATATCATACTATTTGGACAAGAAACATTTGGAACTGCTGAACGTAGTTGTAGTGCTGAAGAGATGAGAAACTTTTTCTATACCATTATGGACGGAACATATTGTGAGAAACTATTTGAACTGTTTGGTAAAGAAAGAGTAGAGGCAGAGTTAGAAGAGTTCCTATCATATGATTTCTTCCCACGATTTGGTGGTGGTATAGGTCTAACAAGATTAGGAAGAGCATGGGAAATGTTAAAGGAAGAAAAACAACCTGAGTTGGTGTAAATGATGTATATTAAAATCAGTATCATATAATGTGGTACTGATTTTTTCACTTAAATAAATTAGTTATGGGATACAATAAATTCAGATGGTGGACAAATGGTAGACATAAAAAAGTATTACCTGCATCAGAACCACTATTACTTAGAATCAAAAATGGTGATTTTGAATATTCACCATACTTTAAAGAGGGTTATGATAATTTAAAGTTAGCAAAAGATATCTATGATAAAACCCTAAAAACATCAAACGCTGTAAACAGACATAGAGAGGCATTTGATGCCAGTAAAATGAAACGAGTTAAATATCTAAGGTTGATGGAAGAGGCTGATTTTCACGAAACCAAACGACTGGTATTGCTACGTAAGGCTCTAACAAAAGAATTTGGTAAAGACTATTGGGATGAAGCCATGAAACGTCAGAGGGGTAAAGGAACGACTGAGGATTTATATTGGTGGTATAAGAAAAAAAGTAAGATGGGTACTACACCATCTGAGATTAAATTACAATTAAGATAAATTATGGTAACAGACGAATTAAACGAATTATCAGATGAAGAGTTGTTTGATATGTTAGATAAAAAATCTGCTCAATTAAAGGAATCAGCTAAACCTTTAATGTCGTATCAAACCAAAAGGTATGCCGCTATATCAACTTTGATTAATAGTGGTGAACTTAGTGATGAGATAATTGATAAGGCACACGATATCGGAAAAGATAATGAAAGGGAATTTTTTAAAAAGATAGATGGTGATTGAATAAACATAACAGAAACTTAACTTATGGTTAACACTAAATCGTGATTCATTAAAAATATTTTTATATTTAGTATTGAATTAAAAGTTTATAAAAATAAACGTTATGATAAAATGTATATTACTAATATTTTTTCCGATAATTCTAATTGGTCAAGAGTTTCAAAGTTGGAATACATTTAACATTAAAGGAAAACTTGGTGATAAATGGGAATTGGCAGCAGAGCCTGAGTTACGATATTCACTTGATGATATAGAGTATTTTCACTTTGATATTGGTGTTGTTTATAAAGTAATTGATAACCTAAAAGTTGGGTTATACTATAGGGAAATCTTTGAAAACAAATCTAATATGAGAGTACATGAAATGAGGCCCCATATTGATGTATTCTATAAATTTAACAAGTTCTTTAAGGTAAGAGTCAGAAACGAATATCAGATAAAACAAATATCTGAGAATGTTTGGCGTATACGATTTAGACCTACATTTACATACAAGATACATGAACTATTCCAACCATACATCCAAACTGAACCTTTTTTTACGGTAAACGGATTTATTAGAAACCGATTAAACGTAGGTATTGGTTTAGTACATAAAAAAATGTGGTTCAAACCTGGATATCAACTTCAAACAGATTTAAAAAATGGCAATGTATCACAAATACATACCTTATGGATTAATATAGGAATTAAATTATGAAATCGTTAATAAAATTAGTTTTTGGAAAAAAGTATTCGTACCCAGCTCCATTAAAAGTAACAGCAAAGGATAAGACATTTATTTGGACTTTGTTAATTGGATTCATTGTATCAATGGTAGTAGTTCCATACCCATCTATTGCGATGTGGGTTGGGTTTATTTTTGCAGGTTATGCCGCAATTGCGAATGATAGTATACAAACAATAGGTACATTTATAGCCAGTAATTCTGATAAAAAATGGTATTGGTTGTGGTTATTTTTGGGTTCTATCTTTGTAGCTACTGTAGGTTATAGTTGGGTAGTTTATGGTGGAGATGTAACACATCAACGTTTATCTGCAAAAGGATTTGAAGTTGCACCTACATCTTTTCATTATTTACAATTAATAGCACCATTACTACTATTGATGTTAACACGATTGAAAATGCCTGTATCAACAACATTCCTATTATTGAGTTCGTTTGCAACAACAAGTGGTATCGGTAGTGCTCTATTTAAATCATTATCTGGATATGTACTTGCATTTGTATTAGGATTTTTAGTATTTATAATCATATCCAAACTAACAGTAAGGTGTTTAAAAGATAAAGCATCGGAATGGTGGACTCCGATTCAATGGAGTGTTTCAGGTCTGTTATGGTCTATATGGTTAATGCAAGATGCCGCAAACATAGCGGTGTATCTACCAAGAAGTCTAAACGTTTTTGAATTTCTAGCATTTACATCCATAATAGTAATTGGACTTGGTGTATTGTTGTGGAAACGTGGTGGTAAGATACAACAACTTGTAACTGAAAAATCAATAGTTACAGATGTAAGGGCCGCAACCATGATAGATTTTTTATATTGTATAATATTATTTTACTTCAAACTATATTCTAAAGTTCCTATGAGTACAACTTGGGTTTTTATTGGATTACTTGGTGGTAGAGAAGTGGCTATGGCAGTATGGAAATCTGCAAATAATGGGTTTATGGGAACATTAAAGTTAGTTAGTAAAGATGTATTATACGCTGGTATAGGATTAACCGTATCTATACTTATAGCGGTTATGGTCAATGATAATGTTAGTTTATCAGATATCAGTATTCAGTTCACCAACCAATTAAACAAACTTATCAAACTTTAAGAAAATTTTAACACTTTAAATTTTGATTTTTGTAATTATATTTGTATATTTAAGTATTAGTTATTTGAAATCATTGGGGATGACTGGAATTGACAGGTTGATGGAAGTTCTAAGTTCAGTATGGGTGATGACCTACATCAAACTTTTAAGTGGCAACACTTCTTATGCAATGGCTGCCTAATTAGGTAAGTATTGTACACCATATCATTGAGTATGCTTGTAGATGGGTTAGGTGTAAAAGGAAGCAGATGGTATGATAAGGTAATGATAGAAAACCGTTAAACATCCTATTGTTTATTAATCCTATCAGTTTTGGAAGTTTAGAAAAACTTATCCTAATACTGTAAAAGACTTATTATGGAAACATCTCTGGACGTGGGTTCGACTCCCACCATCTCCACCACCATTGATAGCTTAATAAAATATAAATTAAAATTTGGATAATTAAAATAATTTTTGTATATTTAATAAAATGAATTGGGATTCTGTAAATATAAGTGATAAAATACAATGGTTAAAGAGTGTTGTAATGAACTCTACACATTATGTATCGGATGATGAACATATATTAAATGCACTTATTACAGGTTCTACTAATACTTTTAGTGGTGATATTGGATTTGATATACAATCACATCATATAGAGTTTATGAGAAAATTATGGGATAAGCATATAAAAACGCAAAAAGATAATACAATCATACACAAAATGCGAAAGAGGAGTTAAGAGAAACTCGCTACACATCCAGTGTAGAGAAGTTGGGGCAGTTCCAACCTTTCGCTCAAATGCGGGAAAAGAGTTAAGAGAAACTCGTTGTACATCCAGTACAAAGATGGTGGGGCAGTTCCACCTTCCCGCTCTAAATAATTTAATATATTGAATTTAATATCAACACATCCAATTAAAAAATCCGACTTAGGATTTCACTCAAACCTATTCGGTGGAAAGTTATTGGCTTGGTTAGATGCTGCAGGAGCTGCCTATGCAATGGAAGTTACTGATACTCCACGAATCGTTACTATTAAAATAGATGAATGTATTTTTAAGAAACCTGCACGAGAGGGCCAGTTGATTAAAATCTATGGGTCTGTTTTTGATATAGGTACTACATCCCTTACTTTATACTTAGAGGCTAGGGCACATAACGTATACTCTGGCACTCAAACCACAGTATTATCAACTAAAATAAAATTTGTTAGGATTGATGAAAACAATGACCCTATCCCAATTTCAGAGCGAGTTAAAAACAAGTATCGTGATGAGATTGAAAAAAACAAATCTTAACAAACGTTAACAAACTTTAACAAAATCTTAACATTTAAAGCTTGACTTTTTGACTAAAATGTATTATCTTAGTAATGTAAGGTTGATATAGAGATAATATCATATTCATTAAACGATAAAAATTATATAGTATGTCAAAAAACAAATATTCTAACTTTTGGATTGGTGATAATTTCTTTGATTCAGATAGATTTGATGATGAGAATATCAATAAGACAGATGTTATGGCACTGGCTTCTTGTAAGAGGGCTGTAAAAAACTTCGTTAACATAGTTACCAATAAGGACATCAAAGTTAAGTTTACTACGGCTGGTGATTCTCATACAGATGGTAAGTATGTTACAATATCATCCAAAGTAACCGATAGTGATTTTGACCCTATTGTTGGGTTAGCTCTTCACGAGGGGTCTCACATCAAACTTACTGATTTTGATGTCTTGAAATCTATGATAGGGGCTAGGTTTGATGACTTGGGTAATTGTTCAAGTGAGTATTTTATGTTGTCTTATGATTACTGTAAATCTTTAATAAATAAACATAGTTCAATTGATGAAATGTGGGATTCTATGTATTACATCACAAGTAAAGTTAAGGATTTACTTAATGTGATTGAAGACAGACGTATTGACAATTACATTTATACTACCGCTCCTGGTTACAAAGGTTACTACCACTCAATGTATGAGAAGTATTTCAATGCTAAAATCATTGACAGAGGACTTAAATCAAGTGAGTATAGAGAAAATACTTGGGACTCTTATATGTTTCGTATCATCAACTTGACTAACAAAAATAGAGACTTGGATGCGTTACCTGTGTTAAGACAAGTTTGGAACTTGATTGACTTAAAGAATATATCAAGACTAAAAAATACTACTGAGGTATTGACTCTGGCTTTTGAGATTTTCAAATTGATTGAGGATACTGTTCCGGCTTCAAAATCTGATAGTAAGGAACGTGGTGAGAGTGAACAACAAGAGACTGAGGATGAATCTAACGACAATAGTGGTAATGGTTCTCAAGGTGGTGACTCAGATGGTGATGGTGAATCTAAAAATGATTCTCAAGGTGGTGACTATACAGATGGTGACGCAGAGGGTGAAGAATCAAATGGTAATAAAACATCCAAAGGTAATGGTAGTCTTAGTGACAGACAACGTAATCAATTAGAAAAAGCCATCAAGAAACAAAAAGAGTTTGGTAATGGTGAAATCAAAAAGAAACGTATTTCCAAAAAAGATAATGCTGATGTAGAAACTATATCTGAATCTGGTGTTGACCAACGGATAGCAGGTAAAGATTATACACATTACAATAATTCAGATAAAATCACAAAAACAAAAGTAACAGTAATTAAAAAGCTGACTAAAAAATTATGTGAATCTCGAATATTTGATAGTATATTATGTAGACCTACAAGTTGGCAATTGAATTGTAACTCAGAAGCCGTTTCTAAGGGTGTTCAACTTGGAACTATTTTAGGTAAAAGATTAAAAGTTAGGTCTGAGGAACGTACCTTAGTTACTCCACGAATGAAATCAGGTAGAATATCAGGTAGGTTAATTCACGAACTTGGTATGGGTAATACAGATATATTTGATAACTTGATAATAAATAAACATAGACCGGCGTTGATACATATTTCGGTTGACGCTAGTGGTTCAATGGGTGGGGAGTTGTTTACAAAAACACAAACAGCAGTTGTTGCAATCGCTAAGGCGGCATCAATGACACCAAATATGGATGTAGTAATCTCATATAGAAGTTGTCACGAATCAAATAGGAATAGCACACCATTGGTATTGATAGCTTATGATTCTCGTATTGATAAGTTTAGTAAAATTACAAGTTTATTTAAATATTTAAGAGCTGGTGGAACTACACCTGAGGGTTTATGTTTTGAGGCTATATTGGATGAAATCACTAAAGGTGACCCAAGTACAGATAGATACTTTATTAACTTCTCAGATGGAATGCCCTGTTACAGTAGTAAAGAAATATATTACAATGGACATCAGGCTATAGAGCACACTTCAAGACAGATTAAGAAAATCAGACAAAGTGGTATTAAAGTTTTATCATATTTCATATCAAGTTACTACAGTTCAGATACAACTTTGGCTAATTTTAAAACTATGTATGGTAACTCATCACAAGTGATAAACATTACAAGTATGATACCATTGGCTAAATCATTGAATAAAATGTTTGAATAAAATATTAACAAACTTTAACAAAACCTTAACACTTTAGGGCTTGACTTTTTGGATATAATGTCGTATCTTAGTATTGTAAGTTGTTGAGGTGGTAAGAATTGAAAATTTTAAACATCTATTATTAAATAAAAATTATATATTATGGCAAAGTCTCAAAGATTTGTATTTTTAACAGTTGAACGAAATGATAATAAAGAATTGTTTTTAGTAGACTCCGCAGGTTCTAAGTTTTTCGTACCTGAAATAAACGAAAAGGGTACTTCACTTTATAAACGTGCAGTATCAGCTTCTAATAATCCATCTAAATGGTGTTTCAAGGCTCGTATAAGTGGTAATCTAACAAGTGGTACTTTAATGTTTTCTAAAGTTCCTGCTGAGAAGTTTAGTGGGGCTGAGCCTGTTACTAACTTCAATAAACCAAATGGTGGTTTGGAACAATATTCAGTTAATGTAACACCAACTCAATCTACAGATAGTGTTACTCCACCAGCTCCAGAAGAGTTGCTAAACTTTATTCACTCAGAGTCTAACGAACTAAAACCACAGATGTTATTTATGACAGATTTGAAATGGAAATATTTGATTCGTAACATCCTTAGAGGTAAGAACATTATGATGACTGGCCCCGCTGGTTGTGGTAAGACTATGGCGGCCAAAGCGGCGGCCAATTGTTTGGATGGTTACAATATGGAAATATTCAATCTTGGTTCAACTCAAGACCCACGTATTACATTGATTGGTAATACTCAGTTTGATACTAAAAAAGGAACTGTATTTAATCCATCACCATTCGTAAAAGCAATACAGACTCCAAATACAGTTATCGTTTTGGATGAGTTGACTCGGGCACATCCTGAAGCTCATAACATCTTAATGTCTGTTTTAGATAGTGGACAAAGATACTTGAGACTTGATGAGGCTTCCGATTCACCAATAGTAAAAGTGGCCGATGGTGTTTCGTTTATCGCTTCGGCTAACATTGGTAATGAATATACGGCCACTCGTCAATTGGATAGAGCGATTGTTGACCGTTTCACAATCATTGAAATGGATACTCTTAATATGGATGAGGAACATTCACTACTTAGTATGATGTACCCATCTGTTGATAGTTCACTTTTACAATCTGTGGCTGAGATAACCTCAATGACTCGTAGTGAGGTTAAAAAAGAAACTCCACAACTTACGAACTCAATATCAACTCGTTCAGCAGTAGAGATTGGTTCACTACTTTATGATGGGTTTAGTCTTGAAGAGGCCGCTGAAATAACAGTTTATCCATTATTTGATGAGGCTGGTGGAGCTGAATCTGAGAGAGTTTACATCAAACAGTTTGTACAAAAATTCATTGATAATAATACTAATGATGACTTGTTCAATACAAATGATGGTGATTTAGAAAATCCTTTTAATAATTAGATGTATATATGGTAGGCCCCATATTGGGGTTTACCTTTTTTTTAAATTAAATATAATGTAATGGATAGTGTAGATGCAAAGAACATAACCAAAATGGTAATAGAAACTCTTGATGAAGAGGGTGTCTTAGATAACAAATTTTTTGATGAACATAAATTCAGAAGTAGATGTTACAAAACTTTGATATCATCTGATATTAATGTAAAGGACTACGAAAAAATATTGGATTTGGCTATGTACATAGCTGATAGTATCGTAGTTGATAATATCAATTCTACTTTTAAAGGGTTAATAAACAAAGGTATTTTATCAGAAACCGAAAATGATTCTGGTGATATTTCATATAAATTAAATAATTAAACTTTAAAAAAATGGTTGAAAAAAACTTATCTGATGAGCAGATACAAAAAGAAATCGAACAATTGACACATCAAGCTCTTGAAGAGTTAGATAAAGGTTCTTATTGGGTTGAAATGGATGAAGATTATTTCAATGAATTAAGGGAACGTTTTGAAAAAGGGCCCGATGAAATTGGCCCACGACAGTTTAAAACGTACATAAACAACGATTTACCAATATATATGATTGTTATACCAGCAGGTAAACAACATAATGGTGATGAAAGCGTACAATACTTTCATACAATTGTTGAGGATTTAGAATTAGGTGAATGTAATGGTTCATATGGATTGATTACAGAAACTGAATTAGAGAACAAATATAATATTATTTATTTTAACTAAAACATTATTATGGCATATTACATAGCAAAAGTAAAGGTAGTTGTTTCAGATAACAACGGTAAACAAAAAAAGAATGTAGAACAGTATTTGGTAAACGCAGTATCGGTTACTGATGCAGAAACTAAGATTCACGAGGACTTTAAAAACACAGTCATTGACTTTGAAGTTTCATCGGTTTCAGAAACTAAAATTATAAAAGTTATTTAATCGGAGTAATCAATGAATTATATGACAGGCTCAATTGTTATATTATCTGTTTTTAATAAATTAAAAGTAGGCAAAGTTATAGATAAGTCACCAAACAAAGGTGGCTTTATCTATTCGATAAAAACTGAAGATGGTAAAATATATGATGATGTTTGTGTTAACGATACAAGCAACAGTATATTTATTCATTCAAGTATTACAAAATCATTTCTAAAATCACATGAAGGTGGAAATAACAAAGAATAAGTTAACAAGAATTAAGAAAAAAGTTTTGAAAGAATATCCAAAGGCTAAATGTATGATGCGTAATGGTGGGTATTATATATGGGATGGTTCTGATGATTACATACAGAACGAATATATGATACCATTACAACGTAGTTCAGCTATGGCTTGGTATTGGTTCAATGAAATAAACAAAACTAATACTAACATCCAACGAACTCATCCTAATAGAATGTGTTTGGATACATTCAACAAAAAGTTTGAAAGAATATCAAATCGTAATAAGAAAAAGTAATCACATTTAATAACATTTATTTCAATATTTATTTGTAGATTATTTAACTTAAAATATAAACAATGGCACGTAGAAAAAATTTCAAAGGTTCTGTAAATCACATACATGCAGTACCATCGGATATTAAGAAGAAACAAAACAAATTTGGTAAGAACTATTCAAGTATAGATTTTGGAATGTCTGATAGTATTAATGAATTCAATTATAGGGATAAATCTTTGCCAATCGGCTCACTTAAAATAGGTAACCTAGAAACTGAACTTACTTCTCACGAATGTAATAGAATAATATCAACACTTGAAAACGCATTATCAATTCACGATACGAAAATAAAGTTGGGTATAAAGTAGTATAATGGAACTCGGTACATTTTTAGTCAACGTATATAAGCGTGCGGTTGATAATATGGTATCTGATTATACCAAGGCAAGTCCTATTACTAATAATCAAGTGTACTATTTAGAAAAAACTATTATTAGTACATTCTTTAAATCAGAAATTAATGCTAATGATGAGTATATCACTAAGATGTTACGCCGGTTAAAATTGATACGGTTAACACTTCAGACAGATTCACTAAAATTAGGATTTGAAACTGTGTATCTTAAACACTTTATTAATTTATGTGATGAGTATATTAAGACTGAAAAACGAGTTTTACCAATGGGAGTATTAAAAATACTTAACATTATTTACAAAAGAAAAGGGGATATATTAGATATTTATAGAAAATAGATGTAGACTATGAGTATAAAAGAACCATTTATAAGTGATATCATTAAAATATTATCTGATGATGCAGATTATGAATCACAATTACAATCTTTAAAACTGTACATATTGGAAAATAAAGATTATTTTAAACAATTTATTAATGGTGCTGATGTAACTTGGTTAACTAAAGTTATTTATAGTCTAATTAAAAACAAACATTAAGTATGAGTATGGTTGATAATGATTTTTGGGATAAAGATGAATTTGAATTTTTTAATCAATTAGATGATAGCTCTAAACTGTTGTATATATACGACTTAATGATATCTGATTTTGATGATGAATTCATGTGGGGTGATGGTTTACAATCCGAAATATGGGATGAGATGGATTATGAAGTTGCTAACCAAGATACTTCATTATTTAAGCGTATTAAGATAACGGCTGAAACTTTAGATGATATTAAGGACATAGTAGATATGATGATGATGAATGGTTTAATTGTGACTGATAGTAATCTGAATATCACAACTGAAAATGTAGAAATGACATACACTCTACTATCTAAATCAAATCCAATATGTGTAAACTAACAATATGTCATCTATGATATGACATTTTGTCATATATTTTGGGTTGGTATACTAATTGATTAATAGTAAGTATAAATTATTTTAAAACTAAAAAAGAGTATATTATGCTATTAACAAGAACGTACAACAACGATTTTTTAAATGATGTATTTGATACATTTTTAAACTTACCAAAAGAATTCTCAAATGATTATCAGATTGATGGTGATACCATAAAGATGGAATATGAAGTACCAGGTTTATGTAAAAAAGATTTTACCATTACAGCCGATGGTTCTGTTTTAACAATCGATGGTAAATCAGATAACAGAACCTTTAGTAAAAAATTTAGAGTTAATAAAGATTTCGATATATCTAAAACTGAAGCTACTGTTAAAAATGGTGTATTGAATTTAACTATTCCAAAATTTGAAGAAAAGAAACGTAAGGTTATTGAAATTAATGTTAAGTGATGTTTAATAAAGAAGTTATAGAATCAGGTAATAAGTTATATTTAGTCATTAGAAAGATTCATATGCAACACAATCCAATAGTTAATAATTGGAAAGAACATCTAAGAGCAGATAGAGTCTTTAAGAGAGAACCTTACTTTTATTTTGTAAAAGACATTATAGATTTAGAACCTAATTAATTTTAACAATATCTTAACATAAGGAGGCTTGGAAAAGTCTCCTTTTTTTATTATCTTTACTATATAAAGAATATATAACTAAACATATTAATATGACGAATTTAGGATACGCATGTATTAACATGACGTTGGGTAAACAAAAACCCAAAATTACCACCAATCGTAGTATGATTAAACGAACCTTTTTAGAAAGAGGTATTTCATATGCGTCTGAGTTAGGTATACAAAATGTTAGAGATTTGATAGAGATTATCAAATGGAATCATCAGAATGATATTAACTTTTTTAGGATATCATCTAATATGTTTCCTTGGGCATCTGAGTACAAATTATCAGATATGCCACATTACCATCGTATCAGGAATTTATTGATTGGTGCAGGTAACTTAGCTAAGAAGTATAATCAACGTATAACGGCTCATCCTGGTCCGTTTAATGTATTGGTATCGCCTAATGAAAAAGTTGTTCAGAATACGATTACAGACCTTTCTATACATGGTGAGGTCTTTGATATGATGGGGTTATCACGTACACCTTATAACAAATTAAATATTCATTGTAATGGTGTCTATGGTGATAAAAAATCTGCAATGGATAGATTCTGTAAAAACTTTGAAAGACTTCCACATTCAGTACAATCTCGTCTTACTGTAGAGAATGATGATAAGGCATCTATGTACTCTGTAAAAGATTTGATGTACATACATGAACGAATTGGTATACCTATCGTATTTGATTACCACCATCACAAATTCAATACAGGTGGGTTATCTGAAAAAGATGCATTAGAGTTAGCTATGACAACATGGCCTGAAGATATTACACCAGTAGTGCATTATTCAGAATCTAAATCTTTACATGAGAACAATTCTAAGATTAAGCCACAAGCACATTCAGATTTTATATCTGATACTATTAAGACTTATGGTAACAATGTAGATGTAATGGTTGAATCTAAAATGAAGGAATTATCCATTTTACAATACAGACAAACCATCTTGGTATAGAATCTCCTTTAGGCTTGTTATATTATATTTATTTTATATTATTATTTTAATACTTATTATTAATGGGATTATTATTCCATTATACCTAATTTAATAAAAATTATTTAGTATAAATACAATTTTAATATTTAATAAAACTAATAATTCACAAAAAAATGAATAAAATATTTAATAGCCATAATATTTTTGTGGTATTGATGGTCAGTAGTACACTATTATTAGCAGGTTCAGCCGCATATTATTCTGTGTTTGGATTAAGTTCTTTGTTTGCTGGTGCTAGATTTGAAGTAGTCATTTTAGCAGGTGGTTTGGAATTTTCAAAACTAATAGTGGCTTCATATCTACATAATCATTGGAAAATTGCAGGTTGGATGAAATACTATCTATGTATTGCTGTTTTTATCCTAATGGTAATTACATCAGTAGGTATATACGGATTTCTAACTTCTGCATATCAAAAAACATCTGATGAATTGATGATTACAGATAAGAAAATATCAGTAATAGAATTAAAGAAAGATAGATTCCAAACTCAGTTAGATGGGGTTGTGGTTGAAAAGGAACAACTAAACACATCCATTTTAGAATTATCTAAGGGATTATCTAACAATGTTATTCAGTACAAAGATAAAGAGACTGGTCAGATTATAACAACTACATCATCATCAACTCGTAGAGCTTTACAAAAACAATTGGGTGATAATAAAGAGATATTAAATAAAGTATCACAAAAAGTAGAATCACTAACCGATTCTATAACTAAGTTAGATTTTCAAATATTAGATATTCAATCAAACAATGAGGCCGCAGCAGAGATAGGCCCACTACGATATCTATCAAAACTTACAGGCAAATCAATGGATGTTATTGTTAATTGGTTTACATTATTAATAGTATTTGTATTTGACCCATTGGCCATAGCTATGGTTATTGCATTAAACAAACTTACATCATTCGGTAAAACAGATAAGGTTGTACAACCGATACCATTTGAAATAGTTAATCCTACAAAAAAGACTGAACCTATTGATGATACTAAAGATGAAAAACCTAAACCCAAACCAAAACAACCAGATATAAATTTGTATAATGAACCACAGAAAGGTGGGTATAGTGATGGTGATAATGCAAATATGGGTAAATAAATTTGGAATATTGGAATATTTTTTGTATATTTAATAAAATTAATTTAAATAACAATATATGAGTTTGTATAATGATAACCGTACATCCACAACTGAATCGGATGTAAACTATACATCGACATCAAAGCAAGAACGTGATAGGTATTTTCAAGAATTTAGAGAATTTGACTATGGTATTGATATTAGTGATAATGTTATACTAATACAAGATGATATTCAAACAGGTTTACTATTTGATGTTATATCAAAAGTTAGATTACTCAAAAAGATTAATTCAGATTTAAAGTCTGTAACAATATTATTAAATTCAGGCGGTGGTGATGTTGTTGAAACTTTAGGATTAATAGATTACATTCGTTCATTAGATAGAGATGGTATAAAAACAAATATAGTATGTAGAGGTATGGCTATGTCGGCTGCAGCATTATTGTTAGCATCTGGCACTGGTCTAAGGGCGGCATCTAAACATTCAAAAATAATGGTACATCAATTATCATCATTTACGGCTGGTAAGTTATCTGATATAAAATCCAATGCTAGATTCGCTGAACAACTTGAAGAAGATTGTAATCAGATAATGGAAGATTGTACTAACAAAGATAAAACTTGGTGGAAAAACACCCAACAAAATGATTATTTTTTAACATCAGAAAAAGCATTAGAATTAGGTATAATAGATAAAATAATTTAAGTTATGGAAATGAATTACAAACCGTTAGGTGATAGAGTTGTTGTTGAGATAATTAAACGACATGACGAAAAAACAAAAGGTGGTTTATATAAACCAGCTGGTTCTGAAACAACAATGTTAGGTACAGTCATTGCAGTAGGTGATGGGTTATTTACACATACAGGTGATAAAATCCCAATGACAGTACAAATTGGTGATACAGTATTATTGGATGGTACTGGTTTTAAACATAAGAATGGTGGTAAAACATACCACATATTCAGAGAGAGTGAATTATTATCCATATTAAATGAGGTGTAATTCATTGATATTCAATCAGTTACGCCGTTCACTATCATCACAACACATTGATAATCAATAAGTTAACAATTAAAAATTAAACTATGGTACACATTTTAGATGAAAATAAAATCCAAGAAAACTACAATAAGTTTAGAAAACTAATCAACCAAACTTTTAATGGTGATAGATTGGAATCCTTAAACAATATGTACGACCATATTGAGGATAGAATTATTCTAACACCAGCGTCATCAACAGAACATTTTCATAATGCGTTTGCGGGTGGGTACATCGACCACATACTTAGGGTTACTAGAAATGCAGTAAAAGTATATGACTTATATACTGAATTGGGAATTGGTGATGGTGGTTATGATAAAGAAACTGTAATATTTACAGCACTACATCACGACTTAGGAAAAGTTGGTAACGCTGATGAGAGTTGGTATATTCCAAACGATTCACAATGGCATATTGAGAATCAAGGTAAAATTTATAAAACTAATCCATCAATGCATTGGATGAATCTAAATGATAGAACCTTTTGGTTGTTAAATCATTTTGGAATAAAAATATCAGAGGTTGAATATTTAGGTATTAAACTAACTGATGGGTTGTATGATGAATCTAATAAAGAATACTATATTTCATACAATAAAGATAACTCATTAAAGACTGGATTACCTTTTATCATGCATCAAGCTGATATTATGGCCGCAAGATATGAGAATGAAAGATGGTTAAAACTTAAACAAAATAAAATTACAAATAAAAATGTAGGTGGTAGACCATCTAAAAAACAAAAATTAAAAGAAGTAAAAATGCCAGAGAAGATTGATTTCAAATCTATATTTGGTGATACTAATGTTAAAAGTTAAACTGTGCAATATGATTATCACCACATCATTTCTTATTATATCCATACTTACAATCATAACTCAAGTGTTTGTAATACGTAATTTATTAATCAAATATGAAATTATGGAAGATGAATTACAAAATACAGATGAATTTTTTTCTGACTTATATGAGAGTTTAAAGTTAGGATATGACAGAATGAAAAAAATAGACCGATTGGGTTCATTTGAATCTGATGATGAATCAGGTTATATATTTGAACAGATAAAAAATTCAATGGAATTATTGAATAGTAAATTAGATTTAGATGCCACGCAAGAGAAAGAATAAAAGGTATTTCACAAAAATAACAGAGATAGCTATAAACGCTTATAATAATTGTGAAGACCAAAGATTAAAAAATAAAATCTATAACAGATTTATACATTACCCATTTAATAAGTTAGCTGAGAATGTAATTCATACATACAAAACATACTACTTTGATGTACCATATGAGGATGTAAAAGCAAGTGTTGTTGCTTTCTTGAATGAAAAGATACATAAGTTTAATGGTGATAATGGTAGAGCATTCTCATATTTTACAGTTGTAGCTAGAAACTATCTTTTCAATGAAAATAATGCAAATTATGCCCGAATGAAAGCTAGAGATGATATATCAAAAATTGATACATCACGTAATATTACAAATGAGGTTGTGGCGCATAACAATAGAGAATCAAAATGTGATTTTATAGACCAGTATGTTGAATATATCGATATCCATTTGTTTGATTTATTTCTAAAGGATAGGGATAGAGCCATAGCTGATAGTATAAATGAGTTATTTAGAACTCGTAATGATTTGTATTCATACAATAAGAAAGCTCTTTACATACTTATTAGAGAGAGAACAGGAGTTCATACACAGTATATAACAAAAGTTGTTAGTAGATTAAAACGTATATATGCTGAATTACTAATTGAGTATAATAAAGATGGATATTTATCCAATAGTTATAAGTTGAAGGAATTTAATGAATAAGGATACAGAACTTTTTAAGGGTAAGTCATTCGCTGATATCATGTCAGATATCTACACGAATTCAAAAAAGAAAGATAGACAACTCAAATTACTAATAGCTCAATTAGAACCATTGGTAAAGGATATAAATGATGCAACTGTGGTTGTACCTTTGATAAAAGAGTACATGGAAGTATCGGTTAGGAACGATGAACAGATAGTTAAGTTAGCGGCCATAATTCAACGAATGATGAAAGATGTAAATTCTGATGATTCTGATGGTGGGCTTGGATTAACTGATGAGGAAAAAAGACAACTACTACAGAACGCAAAAGATATTGATGATAAGATTGATTCATTAAAAAATGATGGAGATGGTGAATGAGTTATAAAACAGGCACTATTGCAAGTGTAACTTTAAATGATAGAGATGTAAATGAAATTTATAGTGTTCAAGTTCATTGTGGTGATGGATTCACATTAACGGCATATCCGTTAGATTCTAATATAGCTAGAATACCACTTGTTGGTGAAACCGTTTTGTTATTTAGTGGTATTGGTGTTAACAGAAATTTGGGTGGTAATTCACGATTATACTATACAAGTCCTATTAAGTTACAACTCAATCCAAACAACAATTCGTTACCTTTATCAAATGTACCTACATCAACACAACCTACAAATCAATCATATGATGAGGCATCAGCTGGAAATCCAACTCCAAGTAATGTTGATGATGATACTGATTTAGGTGATGGGTTTGAAGAAGATTCTAACATAAGCCCACTACAACCATTTATTGGTGATGTTTTGATAGAGGGTAGATTCGGACATTCACTTAGATTTGGATACACACCAAATACAACAGAGACTTCACAACGACCATCATGGTCATCAAACAATAGTTCAGACCCAATAACCATACTATCTAATGGCAGAGGTTCACAAGGTGAATATAATAAGTTTATAATAGAGGATGTTGATGATGATAAATCATCAATGTGGATGACATCAACACAAAAGATACGACTATCAACTTCACAAAACAATTTAGGTACAGGTGTTCAATCACCAGCACAATATGATAACGCATCAATCATATTAAACTCAGATAGATTATTACTGAATGCTAAATCAGAGAGAATAATACTAAGTGCATCTGAAACAGTAAATGTAGCTACACCAAATTGGGCAATGGATTTAGATTCACTATTTACAGAGATTAAAAATTTAATTGATAAAGTCATAGATTTAAATGATAATGTAGAAAAAGCTCACGAGGAAATCGCATCAATTGCATTAGCATCATCAGTAATGACACATAATGTTACTGCACCTGGAGCTCCAACAGGCCCACCAATTAATATAGCATCTTTTATACAATCACAAACCAAAGCTAATGTTAATAAGGTACAGACCCAAACAATAAAACAGAGTATACAGAACATCCTACAAACCATTAGTAGAATGGAGCAGTAGTAAAACCAAACATTTTGATATTTATATAAAAACTATTACTATGGATACAAGACAAACAGTAAAATTAATAGAAGCAATCGTTAGAAAAGTGGTAAGAGAGGAACTCAGACCAATTATTAAAGAGGTTAAACAAACTAAACCTAAGAAAACCAAACGTGTTAAAAAGGTTAAAGATGTTGACCCATTTGATGTATCACATATATTTAAAAATAATGGTACATTAAATGAACAGACATCAAAACCCAAACCTAAAAAAAACTTTTCCAAAGATAAGGTTTTAAATGGATTACTTACAGAAACTTATGAAAGTGATGAATGGAGAAACATGAATGGTAATTCAATGTATACATCACAAAACGCTCAAGGTTTTGGTAGAGCTAACATGGCAGAGATGATTGGATATGGTAGTTCACAACCAACTGTTAATAATATGGCACCGACTGTTGACCCTGATGGTAGACCGATGGATGTTAATTTAGAGGGAACTGGTGTTGGAAAAGCACTAACGAGAGATTATTCAGCTTTGATGAAAAAACTAAACTCTAAAAAAGGAGTATAGCTAAATGGCTCAACGAAAAGAATATTTCTATAACCCATTAGATTTAGAAAAAGATATAGCTATTGGTATAACGCTTCCATTTGGTAAAAATAAAAATGGTGGTTTATTCAATCTTAGTTACACAACTGAACAGCAGGCAATATCTAATCTAAAGAACTTACTATTGACAAGAAAAGGTGAAAGGCCGTTTCAACCAAACTTTGGGTCTACCATACCATCTTTATTATTTGAACCAATGGATAGTAATTTGGAAACAAGTATAGATGAATCTTTAAGAGAGGATATTTCTTTTTGGTTACCATATATAGTAATAGATGAAATTGAAAGTAATGTTGATTTTGATAGAAATAGTATAAGTGTTAGAATAAATTTTAAAGTAACAGAGCAGGGAGCTAATACACAAATAATTATATTCGTTGATTCTGCCGGAGTTACGGATATACAATAATAGGTGGTAAATATGCCAAGTAGTACAAAAAAATATGATTTAGTACAAAAAGAAGTAAGTTTAATAAACAGAGATTTCGGCCAATTTAGAAAAAATCTCATAGATTTCGCTAAAACTTATTTTCCAAATACATATAATGATTTTAATGAATCATCGCCAGGTATGATGTTTATAGAAATGGCATCTTATGTTGGTGATGTATTATCATTTTATACAGATACTCAACTCAGAGAATCATTACTAACTAATGCAGAAGAAAAGGTAAATCTATTTAATTTAGCCGCAGTATATGGATATCAACCAAAAAACACTTGTCCAGCCACCACCACATTGGATGTATTTCAGTTAGTACCATCAACGGGCACAGGTGACAATGTTAAACCTGATATGAGTTATGCACTTAGAGTATCGGCTGGTATGACTGTGGGTTCTTCTGAATTTGATAATGTTGAATTTACAACTACTCAAGCAGTTGACTTTAATACATCATCATCGTTTGACCCTATGGAAATATCAGTTTATGAAATTGATACTACAACAAGTAAACCAACATTTTATCTTTTAAAGAAACGAGTTAAAGCATCAAGTGGAACTACCAAGTCAAGTACATTTACATTTGGGTCACCACGTATATATGATAAAATAAAAATAACAGATACTAATATAATAAGAGTTAAGTCTATTGTAGATAGTGATGGTAATGATTGGACTAAAGTTCCATACTTAGCTCAAGATACAGCATTTGAACAAGTTGAAAACAATGCAAATAACTCAACAGAGTTTTCACCATATAGTGGTAATACACCATTTTTACTACAACTAAAACGTATACCACGAAGATTTACCACAAGATTTGAAGATAATGAAAACTTGGTAATACAATTTGGAGCTGGTATATCGGCAAATGCTGATGAGGAAATAGTACCAAATCCATCCAATGTAGGTTCTGCTTTATATTCGGCTAT
>Ga0208666_1000340_pt1 | contig 23133 bp, 21 predicted proteins | sample 5B_taG_FD_184078 | JGI IMG/M metagenome (GOLD analysis project Ga0208666, IMG submission 184078) | Marine viral communities from the Subarctic Pacific Ocean - 5B_ETSP_OMZ_AT15132_CsCl metaG (SPAdes) (version 2) | ecosystem: Environmental > Aquatic > Marine > Oceanic | place: Pacific Ocean...
CTGAAAAAGATGCTCTCATTGGTATATCAATGACAGGGATAGCTTCTAAAAAGGTGCTAGAACTTGATATGAAGAAAGCCGCGGAGATGGTAAAACGTGAGAACACAAGAGTAGCTAAGTTAATTGGTATTAACAAAGCTGCACGTACAACCTGCGTGAAGCCTGCAGGGACTACATCTCTGGTACTCGGAACTTCATCCGGTATTCATGCATGGCATAATGATTATTATGTCCGTAGATTACGCGTAGGAAAAAATGAAGCGATATATTCGTATCTATCGATTCATCTTCCTGAGCTAGTCAAAGATGAATATTTCAGACCACACGATACCGCTGTGATTGAAATACCACAACAATCGCCAAAAGGTTCTATTGTCCGAACTGAGTCCGCGTTTGATTTACTCGAAAGAGTTAAACAAGTTTCTGAAGAGTGGGTTAATCCTGGTCACAGAGCTGGAAGCAACACTCACAATGTTTCTGCTACTATATCTTTGAAAGAAGATGAGTGGGATAAAGCTGGTGAGTGGATGTGGAACAACCGTAGCTGCTACAACGGTCTATCAGTATTACCTTATGATGGTGGTACATATACTCAAGCTCCTTTTGAAGATATAACTAAAAAGGAATATAATGAGCGTATGGAACACTTAGGCGCAATAAACTTAGAAAATGTAGTTGAACTAGACGATAACACAGATCTATCAGGCGAGCTTGCTTGTGCTGGTGGTAGCTGTGAAGTAACTAATCTTTAATTAAATATTATGAACGATTTAGACAGAAAAATGAATGAAATGATGCAAACACTAATCTCAACTGCTGTTGATGTTGAAAAGTTTCATCAAGGAAATAAATCAGCAGGAACACGTATACGTAAAGCTATGCAAGATATTAAGAATGTAGCTCAAGAAGTTCGAGTTGAAATTCAAGAAATGAAAAACGCAGTTGCTGCATAAAGTAAAAGGGGCTTCGGCCCCTTTATTTTTCTCCACACTTTTTACTAGGATTACCAACTTGTCTCCAGTCTTCTTTTTGAAACCAGTCTCTGAGCGTAGCTCCTTTTTTACGAGCACCTTTTACATTTGTTTTAGATGATCTCTTGTATTCACCTTTAGCTCCTGAAGATTTTTTAGCACGTACAAGCTTATCTCTTTCAGATTTACTCATACCACGTATCTTAGCAGCAGGTAAACAAGTCTTAGTTGTACCTCCACCTTTTTGCTTTTTCTTAAACGGATTACTTTTTTGAACGTACATGTTGTGCTTTTAATTGTTTTTTAGCAGCTCTTGCAAGTCTTGCTTGTTCCATCTTACCCATAACCTCAGCTCTTTGTTCTAGTACAGTTAGTATTTGTATTTTGCGAGCGTAAGGTTTATTTATTTTCTTAACTTTAGCTATAGTTTTTCTAGCATCAGCTACAGTAGCAAACTTAATGCTAACAGTATCTTTAGGATTTTCATCTGTATATAGCCTTCTGTCACTACCTTTTGGCTTTTTACCAGTTCCTACTTTAGGATCTTTTCTTTTTTTCATCTTTACCTAAACGTTTTCTAACTATGTTCATTGTTGTTTTCATTTTTTTAGCATAGCTAGGCTTTTTTTGTCTATTAAAAACATACTGTTGATTTAAACTACTTATGATTTTAGATAAGTTACCTCTGCGAGTTTTTATAAGCCAAGAAGCTAATGCACTAGGTGATAAATCTCTAAATTTACCTTTAGCATCAGGTGCATCTGAGTCGTTCCACTCAATAGACTTTTTAGTCTTCTTTTTTTTATTAGGTGTAGACTTATATATACCCATTATTTCTTTTTCTTAAAATCACCGCGAGTACATCTAACACCCCAACCAGAAGCATATGCGCTAGGCCATACTTTAAACTTCTTTTTAGCTTGAGCTTTACAACTAGCGCTAATCTTACCTTTCATTGGTGATTCCGAAGAAACCATTTTATCTATTTTCTCTGCTTGACCCGCATGTAAGTTACTAGCTTTTTTTAGCTCGCCCGATATTTTTTTAAGCTTAGCTTTATTTTTAAAAGGAGCCATATTAGAAACTCTTCTTCTACCACACATTCCTTTAGGTATAGGATTATTTTTTTGTACGTATGCCATAATGTTAACAGTTCCATCTACGTCTAGCAGCAAGGCCTCTTTTACTTTTCCAGCCTTTCGATCTAGCGCAGAACGATTTTCTTCTTTTTGCGTCTTTACTACCTGGTTTTAATTCAGAAGGTTTTTTAGTAACAGCAGTTTTTAACTTGCTACCAGGATTTTTACGTTTGTATTCGTTAACACCTTTTTGCGTCATACCGCCACCAGCTTTAGCTCCGGTACCTGTAGATTTAGCTTTATTAAAGTTTTTACCTTTACCTATTGTTCGACGAACATCTGGTTTTCTTTTCTTTTGTAGAGGTGAAGATAAAGTGTTATTTTCATTATTACTAACTTGATCTTGAATATTAGCTGAATAAGTATAAGCATTGACACCTTGTGGCTCAACGTTTTTAAAACCTGAAAAACCCTTCATTTTAAAAGCCATAGATCTGCTTTATATAATTATACATTTCTTTACCTAAGTACTCACCAAACTTACTATCAGTTCTATAGTGAGTTCTAGCAACATTTCTACTATAAGATATATCTTTTGCGGTTTTCATAAACTGCTCTTTATATTTAGGAAACATATCAGATAATAAATAACCTATTAAAAAAGCTTGGGCTGAGTGTCCTGATGGATAAGAAGGTGTTTTCATAGAACTAAGCTCAACATTTGGAAAGTTTATTCCAAGCTGTAAAGCTATTTCTTTTGGTCTAGGTCTATCAAAAAAGTTCTTTAAGTCCATAATTACAGGTACAGAACTATCAATTAACCTAGTTATCAATGCTACAGGTATATCTACGTTTATTTTATCAGCGGTAAGTTTAAAAGTTTTTAAACTATCGTCTTTATCTTTTATAAACTTTTTGTTTATAGGTATTCTTAATAACTCTTTAACCTCTTGCATTGTTCTAAAAGAATTATCTGCAGGAGGCGTTTTTTTGTAATACTTCGATGTGTCAAACTTTTCAAACATTATCTTCTTAAAAATACATCTGCAACATGACTACTACCAACTCTAATTAAAAAAGTAAAATTCTTTTGTTCTAAAAATCTTCTTCTTTTAATTTCATATTTATTAACTTTAGAGCCTTGATTAAATGCGCCACTTAAAACACCGTTATCATCAAAAACAAAAGTAGATCCAACTGGAACAGGTATTTCTTTTAATATAAAAATAGCATCTGTAGTAACGTTTTTATTATCTAAAGTTTTAGGACCAATAATTAAATCAAAAGTAATATCTTCAGTATCAGTATTACAAACAGTTAAACCATCTATACCTCTTAACCCAACATTAACAAACGTGTCACCACTTAATGATATTGTATCTATTTTCGCCATTATGCTATTCTATATATATCGCTAGCTAAACCACTAGAGTCTGCTATTACTCTAAAAGTAGCACTAGTATTAGCCGCAACCCCAGCAGCACCAGTTATAGTTACACCTGAACCAGCTCCTATGGTTATTATATTACTACTAGTGTTTATAACTATAAACTCTCCAAACTGATAAAAATCAGTAAGCTTAAGCGCTGTAGCTAAATCTTCTTTACTTGGAGTAGCTTTTGTTCTATCAGATGATCCAGCAAACGTTAATATTCCAGCTTCAAAAAACCCCTGTGGAATAGCCGCGTTGTCATCGGCTAAAACAACTGCTGATATTGCTGCGCTACCTGAAATAATTTTTCCATTTACATCAACAAGAGCAAAACTCATTTTACCACCACTACTAGATTTAGATTTTTCTAAAAAAACACCTTTATCAAATCTAAATTCTCCTAATTCAACTTTTTTACCAACGTGCTTAAATCCCATTATAGATCGTATGCTATTAAAATATCTACACTAGTACCTGCACCTGAAGATTTTATTTGTATTTCATCTGCCGAAGCTGCTAAGCCTGTTACATTTTGTGTTCCTTGAACTACGTCTGCTGCTGCCGATGAAGTAGAACTGTTTACATCAAAAGTAAAACCACTAGTACCACTATGAACAAGGTATATAGCTTGACCAGTACCACAAAAGTAATTAGCCTGCTTGTTGTTTGTAGCATCACTTAGCTGAACTGTCAAAGTTCTACTAGCTGTAGTAGGTCTTATTCGCATGTACTTAACTTTTTGTTTGTCATACAAGCCCATGCCAGGTGTAGCGCCGTTTTCAAACTTAGCAATTTGTTTAAAAGCTGTACTTACTACTAATGTTTGAGCTGAATAAGCATCTACATCTGCAATTTCTAAATCATCAGAAGTACCTGATGTAGTATAATTGTAGTCAAATCCACCGTACGTTAGATTTATATTTTCTGTTATGCTAAGTGTTAATGTTCCCATTAGTCGTAATCTTTATATGTTATTGTGACTTCTTCTCCGTTTGCAACCGCTTTCGCAATTGACGGATATATTCTCTTATAAGCATTAACACTCTTACCAACAAAGCCATCGGGTAACAAGAGATTGTTCTCTTGCGCATCACCGACAATGAGGCACCCGGCCGTGTGTTCGTCAGTGTTTCCGGTATGAATAAGAATATACTCAAAGTTAGGAACATCAGTGATATGAAGCATACCACGATGTATACCAGGATATTTCTTAGTGTATCTACCATGAAAGCCACCTTCAGTTCTTAATTCAATTTTATACGTACCAGCAGGTACACGCGTTTCTCCTTTGACTTTCAAAGCTCTACGCTCATCCTCAAGTGTGTAACACATAAACTTTCTACCTAAATCGGTTAATTCAAATAATAAACCAGAAGTAGAATCAGTTTGAGAACTAAATCTTAATACTTCTAATTGCATTATCCTTTCTTCCAGTAAGCATACTCTAGAATACAACTAGCTGTATCAGCTCTAGCTTCTAAACCATTGCTATCGTTTACTGGAAAAAATGCAAACTCACCAGGGCTTAGTCTTGCATATTGTACACTTGCTGTAGTTTGAAGTATAACAAAGTTAGTTGTATCAGTGTTTTTAGCATAGAAGTAAAATACTCCGCTAACCGCTTCATCTACTAACTCTTGGTTATCAGCAGTTGTTATAGTTACTCTTGATAAACCTACGTTACCAGAATCTGCTACTGTCAAACTGTCGGTTACTGAAAAGTTTAACGTATTAGACGTAGCATCTGTACTAGCCAATGTTAATGTTGGAGTTAATGTTGCCATATTATTATTGTTTTATAATTTTCTTGTTAACTTTTATGTTTTCGTGTTCTATTAATATATTATACACTCCTGGAGTTAATTTAAACACATCTAAGGCGTTTACTTTTTTCTTAGACATAACTATATCTCCGAGCATATTAATGACTGTAATGTCAACTTTTAATCTACTATTTATGTATATATAATCACTTGTAGGATTAGGATATGTAACTAAGCCGTATCTTACCTCAATTATATCTGTAGGACCTGACCAACCATCTTGACAATATTCATACAAACTAATACAGCTAGGGTCCCAAGCAACATCACAACAGTACTCATCAACATCTATTACCCACGCAAAACAAGGATTAGGAAGAGTATATATATCACCAATAGCACAGCCAGCTGAGTACTCACAGGTCGAGTCAGGTACATTAACATCCGGATCGTAGTTAATAGCAGTCGGATCATTACAGCCATAAATAGGATAAATGCAGCTACCGTTATCAGTATTTGCGTCATCGTCATAATTAAGTGCGGTGCTGTCCATGCATCCATAATAAAAAGGTATACAATTACCATTATCTGTATTAGCGTCAAAATTAAAGTTAAACATAGTTGCGTCCATACATCCGTATATAATCTCTACACAGCTACTATCTTCAGTGTTAGCTAGCGGATCATAATTAAATGCTGTTGGATCAGTACAACCATAAATGTAGTAAACACAAGAGTTATCACTTATATTTGCTAATGAGTCATAATTCATAGCTGTAACATCCATACAGCCTTCAACTATAGCTACACAGGTGTCAGGCGTATTCGCAAGTGGATTGTAATTAAAAGCAAACTCGTTCATACAACCAAATACTGTAGGTATGCAAGAACCGGCTAGTTCTACGTTTGCCGCAGGATCATAGTTATACGCAGTAGAATCCATACAACCAAGCACAATTAAAGTAGCACAGCTACCGTCATCATAATCAGCTGCAGGATCATACTCCAAATATATAGGGTTTGTACAACCCACTAAGTAGTAACAAGTACTATCATCAGTGTTAGCTAAAGCATTGTAGTTTAAAGCTGAAACATCAGTGCAACCATAAACTCTATCGATGCAACTATTACCACAGTAAGGCATACCAACTACATTAACAAAAGGAACTAATGGATTAGCAAATCCTCCCGGTGCGTCGATAGCTATATGTTCGTCAGAGTACAAGCTGTATCCACATTGCACCGATGTAAACTGTGATTGTTGTGTTATATTAAACTTAACCTGTACTGGCTCTGTTATGCTTAACTCAAACGTAAACGTAGTATCAAAACCATCATCAAGAGTAAATATACCTAAAAAGTTATTACCTTGAAATACTTGTAAAAAAGAACCAGCCCAACCGTTACCGGCTAAGTCTGTAAGTTGTAATGTGTGAGTGCAACTGTCTACTAGTATGTCTGTATTAGCAGAGTCTACATAATTATAAGCTAACGAGTCCGTGCAACCAAACACTCTAGGAGTTAAGCACATACCTGTGTCCACTGTTGCTATTGGCAAAAACTCTACAAAGTTGTTATCCATGCAACCATAAATAGGTGGTGGCGGAGCACAATCATTTACTGTGAAACCATGGTAAGAAGCAAAACCAAAGTTAGCTGAATCTATTTCAACTATAGTATCATTACATCTTACTAAGTAGTACGAGCCATCCTGTCCACCCCATAAACTACCTTGAATGCCATCTCCATATCCATCACTTATTATAAATTCGTAATCACCATTAGGTACACATAACTGAGTTACTTGTGGGGAATAATCTATAATGTTATCGTAAGGACCACCAGTTACAACAGTATCTAAGTTATAGTCTAATATAGCCCATGAAGTTTCTTCTGGATATTGATCTGGATTTATTATAATATCTAAATACGTTCCGTTAGGACATTGAGCGTAAGCTATGTTAAGTAAAAATAAAAATGTAATTAATTTTTTCATTATTGTTTTTCGCTAGATTTTATATATGTATAAGTATATTTACCTGTTTCTTTGTCGTAAGTTAATTTAGTGTCTTTAGGTATTCTACCACCTGCTTTCATTTGAAACTTTTTTTTAGCAACATTTTGATCCATACTACTAGCTGTTATAGTATCAGAAACACTTTTTAAATCGTCTGTTAACTCTTTAAAAGAGCTTTTCATTTTAAATGCCATGTTCTTAAAATTTACTTATTATTAATTCGTCTATATATTCTTGTATCTCTTCTCTAGTGGCAGACATTTTAAAACTAATATCAGCCTGGAAACGTTTTACTTCTTCACCGTCATCAAACACAACGATAGTAGGAACAATAGCGATAGCATACTTAGCTTGTACATCTCCATCATCGATACTTAAGCTTTTTTTATTAGCATCAGATAATTTGTTAAACCACTCAACGTTGTTTGCTTCATTCCAGCTAGCGTTAAAATGTACTACTTTTACTTGGCTATAAGCCGTTGATATTGTAAACACTAACACCATTATTAGTACGTACAAATAATTTGCTATACACGTTTTTCTTATCATCTTAAAGCATCAATTTTATCTTCCATGCGAATCATACGCTCTTCTAGTTTCTCCACATTTTTTTCTGTGTTCTTAATAGATTGACGTATATTGACATCTTTCATGTCAAATTCCATTTTAGATATTTCGGGTTTTGGAAGTTCTTTAGCTTCAGATATATCTGCCTGTAATGCAAACCACATACCTATAATTGTAGCCATACCAAAACCTATAGCTATCAGTGTCTGTATACTAACTTTAAAGCTAGTGTTTTCGTTTAATTCTTTTGCCATACTTTAGAATATTACATAGTTGATGCCGCACTTAAAATCGTACCACTCACGATTCCAGTACTTGTTATATTTACCTTCTACAAACAAACCTAAATGTCTGTTTAATTTATATCCAAATATTAGTCCACCTGAGTAGTCATACCACTGCCCACCTACAAAGTTATGATATGAATATTCATTGCCATTGTCGTAATGATATGGCATAAAATTACCCCATGAGTGTAACCAAAAATCTTTTTTGTAATGATAGTAATCAAAGCCTAAAACTATAGAGTGTTGCCATTGATTAGCTAGTTCATTACGTTTTTTATTTACATAATATTCTAATACTTGAGGTATAACAACCTCTTCCCAAACAGCACTGCTAGTAGCAACTATATCACCAGCTGGGTTTTTATATTCGTTTTCAAATACATCTATACTGTAACCTTCTTGTATTGCTAGTTGCGTATAATGTATATAGTCATTTTCTAACTTCCACTCTGCTAGTGGATCAAAACCATAAGGCTCAGCAAGTCTTGTTACTCCGCCAAAGTTAAATGATAACTTCTTTTTACCACGTAATCTAAAACGTTGTGTAGCTTCGTAATATTCTATATCTGCAAAACCATCTTTAACATATTCTACTTTAGTAAGCCATTTATCTCTAACATATCTAACGAAGTGTTGTTGATCAAAATACTCTACACCTTCTTGACGTTTATAATCTACTTCAAATAAATATTCAAATGGTGATAAGCCTATACTAGCAGCATCACCATAAGCAGACTCAGTACCATCTTTGAAAGGCGAAGTACCTTCATACTGAAAACGTTTTATCTTACGTATACCCATAGTCAATGAGTAATCGTATGGTGTAAATATAGTATCATAACCTAATACACCTTGATTTGTAGAGTATATATCTCTATCAGCTAAAGATGTACCACCATTAGCTGCTACATAAAACGTAGAAAACTTAAATGCTTTCTTTAATGTTTGTGCACTAGCTGTAGTGCAAAATAACAATAGTATTAAAATTATTCTTATCATTTATTTATTATTGATGTGCATAACAGTAATCACTGTCTTTTTGAGCGTTATTATTGCAGGAAAAACCTTTCGACGTAATTCCTTGACATTTTTTAGAAGTTGATTTTCTTTTCTTTCTCTTTTCAGATTTATTTTCCGCTTCCTCATCATGCATGGTTTTAAGAAAACGTAACATTAAAGTATTATCATCACTGTTTGGATCAAAATCCTTAATCATCTTTTTACCTTCTCTAGTAGCTTGCTTAACGTCTTCGTAAACATCTGTTATACCCATATCAAAAGGACTATAACCTAAGAAAAGTAAAGTTCTTTCAAAGTTAGTTCGAGAAGTATCTGTAATTTCTACTAAATTATTTATTTTCTTTAAAACTCTATCAGCTGGTAAATTTATTGTTGCTTCTAAAGTAGATGCAACTACTTGTATTACAGGATTTTTAGGATGTAAAGCGTGCATAGCTAATGGAGCTTCTTTATTAAAGTCTATAGTTCTATACACTTTTTCAAGCTGTCTACCTTTACCACCAATACCAGGTGATATGTTCATTGCTTCAACCGCAAGATCTAAACCATCACCTTTTCCAACTTGCGTGTCATATAATTTAATTAAAGTATTTTTAGCTGTAGCAACTAATCCACCTGCTATACCAGAACCTCTAAGAAAAGTATCTAAAATACCATTTATTATTCTCTTTCCTTTAGTATCTAACAATTCATCATATACCTCTTCGTCATCGTCATCAAAAAATGGTAATGCAAATAAAGCTTGCTGAATACTAAGGAATATTAAGTTTTGTATTAGACCGTAAAAAGCTAGTCTAGACAAATTAGTTTTCATATCACCTCTTTTGTTAATCAAATCTTGTACAGTTCTTTTTATTATTCTGTTTTGCTGCAGAGGATAGTTTTGGAATTGTAAAACTAATCTACCAAAAAAACTTTTTTGTTGTCTTGATATTTTGTCTTCTCTAGAAGACTGTTGAGATTCTTCAGAAGATTCTATTAGATCAAAAAAAGCTTTATCTTCAGCTTGCTTTTGATCTAATCCTTGTTCTAGATATGTGTTAACTCTGTTTCTATAAAACGATGCACCACCAAAAGATATAGCTGTGCTATCAGCTATTTGGGTAGGTGTAAAACCTACTTTTGCTAAATAAGCGATAACAGATTTAATAGATTCTATAGCTAACTCTATAGATGTGTTATCACCGTTTTTTATATCATTAATTATTTCTCTAAAACTTTTTATACCTCTTAGCGCTTGAGCTATTTCACCATGTTGAACATCTGTTTTTAATCCTCCTCTTCTATCTTGTAAGTATTGAGAATTCATTATCATCGCAAAATCTTTAGAAAACTGCTCTACATTAGACAGCGCTTTAAACGCTTGTATAGGATTGTTATCTTTATAGTTAATATAGTTAACAATAGAGATCAATTGCGTAATGGTAGTTCTCGAATTAAAGAACATTATAGTAGCAACAGTACCCTGTAGCCACCTATACGCTGCGCTTGTTTCTTCATCTATATTATTTCTATTAGTACTTTTACCTTTTTCCATAGAAAAAAGTATATCTTCTAAAGCATCTCTATAATTTTTTCCGTATATAACTTGTAGTTTGTTTAAGTTGTCTTCATTAAATATTTCTTTTTTATTGTCAATCCAGTCTTTAAAAAATATAGCTCTATTTAACTTTTCTGTAACTTCATAAACATCTCCAACTATAGTTCCTCCTGTCCAATTTTCTGAAGGTGTTACATACCCACCATCTACATTAAGTATAGCTTGTAAGTTTTCTGCAAAACCTAACAACATTCTATCGGTTTTAACTCTATCTACTAAGTTTTTTTGCTGTTCTACTGTTAAACCTGGAACAGACTCACCCATTTTGTCAAAAAGATATACCCTAATAGCCATATCATGTGTAAAATTCATGCTAGGTAACTTAGCATTTAGCTTTTTAGTAACCTCTTTCCATCTTAACTTAAGTTTATCAAAGTCCGCTAGTATTTTCATCCTAGCAGTATTTAAATTTATGTTAGCTTGAGTAAAAGGTCTTATTAATGTTTCTCGGAAAAACTCATAGTCTTGATCTCCTTTTTTACCTTTACCTAACATAGGATACAATAAGCCTACAAAGTCTTCAGCACCAGGTGGTAGATAGAAAGGAGTTAACTTTATTATTGCTTTTTTAGCTACTTGAGCATCAGCTCTACTAAATATTTTATCAGCAGGTGTTTTTGCAGTACGCTCTAACATTTCGTTTAAACGCTCGCTCATACCTCTACTAAACTTAGCATTTTCTATCCTAGGCTCAACTGTTTGTTCAGCATCTTTTAAAGTTTGATCTGCTGCGTTAATTTTTACACTTACAGTGTTTTCACCTTGTATTTCGTACTTAGCATTTTTTAATGTAAATTGATTTGTAGCTTTGTCTATTCTTTGATACTCGCCATTTTCTAATTTACCAAATTCTGGTTTACCAAAAATTACAGCAGTTTGAGATTCAATAGTGCCTTCACCAAGCACATCAGTAATTAATTCTTTATCTTTTCGTGAAGTAAAGGCGTCTCCAAGGCCAGCGCGAATTTGATCAATATCATAGTTAAAAGTTATTTTAATTCTTTTACCTCCTTTAACAAACTTTTTGTTGAAATCAACGTTTTGTTTAATCCCACCTACAGTAGCATCAAATTTAGCAAGAAATGACCTTCCCGATGCAGAAAGATTAATACCAGGTACCATATCAGAAATTGCACCTGATAATATATTTCTAATAGAAACAGGTTTTAAATTACCTTCTAAAACTCTTTGTACATTTGTTAAAACACCGTTTTCATCGTAATTTTTTACAACTGTTGTTTTTACTTTTCTAACTTCAACTAAGCCGCCACCTAATCTTGATGGTAAAATTTCTGTATGAAAAGATTCTTCGTTATAATCAGTAGTTTCAACTTGAGTTGATTTAACTTTTTTACCTTTTTTATATACAATTGTTTGTTCAGTAGAATAACTCGTAGTCACATCATATTGGGTAGAATAATCTTTTGTTGTAACAATTTTCTCACCATCAAGCTCACCGTTTTTGTTTTTAAACTGTCTTTCAATTAATTTTCTAGATAAGCCTTCTTGTTTTATATATTCTCCACTTTTTTTATCTTTACTACCTTTCTCATAAAATGCTGTGTAAATATAAGAATCTGTTTTTATAAGATTTTCTGACTCATCTTGATCTTTTTGGAAATCATTATAGTTAAAACTATATACTTTTATAAAACCATCTTTATCAACTTTAGTATCTTTGTATTCTATTTCATTATGCTCTTCATCTTTTATATCATAATACTTTCCTTCATTTCCGCTTCTAAAATACTTAAGTTTACCATCTATAAATACGGCTTTAAAACCTAAATCACCTGTATAATCTTGCCAATGTCTAAACGATGCTTTTAATTCGTCTTTTAGATCTTTTTTGTCATTAATTGTTAACTCATATACAACCTCACCGTCTTCTATGAATTCTTCAACCAGTACAGATCTACCTACTGCTTCTTGCTCTGCAATCATTTGATCACGCTCTTGTTCAGAATAAGCTTGATCACTGCTGTAGTATTCGCCGAGTCTAGCGCATAAACACCAATTATTAAAGCTTTTGCCAAAATGTGAATCTGCTAGTTTTCTAACATCTACCTGGCCTTCTTTAGTATCTGCAACATCGTATATTACTACTCTACCATCAGCAAATTCTTGTCTATTGCTAAATGTAGGTAGTGTTTCTGGATCAAGAAGAGTTTTATCAGCAGTTAGTTTTTTAAACTGATTAATTAAATCTTCTGGATTTTTGTAAGAAAAAGGATCTACTTTATTTTTTTGAGCAAAATCGGCAGCTTCAGTAACTTTATAACCATCTTCTGGTAATATAACACTACCATTTATAAGATAATGAAAAGCTAACTTTTGCATTTTATTTCTGTTGTATACGCTTTCGTCTAAGCTATCAGCATACTTAAACACTTGATCTATTTGATCATCATAATATGCATCAACCTCATCAGGTCTTCTAGCTCTAAGCCTTGAGTTAAACTCTCTTCTAAGCTTTTTAGAAAACTTAATATGCACAAATGGAGATAAATCACCACCATCTATAGCGTTATCAATGTCACGGCCTGCAGATTTAGAAAATTTATGGTCGATGCTTTTGTTAATAGCTCTAGTTATCTCAAGTGCCTGTGCTTCATCAAACACTTCTTTAGTAACATCTGTTCTACCTTGTATAACTCTAGTATCTTTCAACGATTCAGGTATAGCGTCTTCAGCCATATTCTTAGCTAAATAACCAGATAAGGCATCACGTCTTGTACCTCTAAGTCCTGATCTAACTGTCTTATTAGGATCTTTTTTACTACGAACAAATGTTGGTGGATTATAAAATCTAGCTACTTCTTTTTTAAAGTTTTCAATATCAACTTCTGTTTCAGGTTGGATTTTAACTCTTAAATCTACACCGGCATCAGAAAAATCTACAGCTTCTGGTGGTAGTAAATCTAAGTCAATAGCTTTTTGAATATCAGCTTTTCTAGTTAACCTACCTATGTATTTTGTAAATATTCTCTCGTCAGCAGGTGTTTTTTTCTCAATAGCTACTAACTCTTTAGTTTTAAGCTCTTGCAAAATAAGCAAAGCGTTATCATAAGTATTTTGCCTGTAGTTGCCTACTTGTATAAAGTTTTGAACATCTCTTCTTAGCTTTTCATAAACTTTATTTTCTATACTTTTAATAAAAGCTCTATTTTGACCTGTATTACCAGGCTTTAATTCCTCATTTGCAATTACATCAACTACAATATCTCTAAATTTTTGAACTAAAGCTTCTGGTAAACCTTCATTTCTTTCATTTTTTAATGTAGTTCTTAATATTGATCCTTTTGCCTTACCTCTTAACTCTTCTTCTTTTTTAAATACTCTGTTTATTTCTTCTTGTAACAATGGAGCGTCTTCAAAACTTACTTGATCCTGCTCTTCAGATATAGCTTCTTGAACTTGGCTAGCAACAGCTTCGTCAGATAAACTGTCTTCAAACTTTTGTTTTGTAGCTAAGCCATCTCTAAGAACTTTATTTAGTTTCCACTTAACGTTTTGACCTATCCAACCAGCTAAACCAAACTTACCTTGTGTTGTTTGTTTTTTATCAATATCAAAACCTTCAAAAGCTTTTTTAAGCTCAATCGCTGTTTGACTTATAAAATCTGCTTCAGAAAAACCAGGTAATTCTTTTAAACTTGATGACATCTGCTCTTTAACCATATCTTCTATGTAGCCTTTACTCCACATATCCCAATATACTTCTTCAGCTTTACCATCAATCCACTCTTGTCTAGTATATTTCTCACCAAGCTCGTTCATCTCATCATCTCTCTGCTTAGTAGTATACCGTGAAACGCCTTTAGAAAACTTTGGTGCTATTGATTCTACTTTTAGTTGATTTGGTTTTAAACCACCAACAATAACAACAGCAGAGTTAACATTTAGCTTGCCGTTTTTATCAAACAAAACCTGAGAATATCCACTCATGGGATTATGCTCAGTTATAATGTCTAAAAACTCAGCATACATCTTTGGCTTTCTTATCATAGGCTGCACTCGAGCGGTAGTTTTGTATTTATCTTCAAGCGCTTTAATTTTATTTTGAAAAGTTTTGTCTTTTGAAATTGACATATCATCAGAAGGACCTATAAAATCAGCATCCGGTAAGATTCTACCGGCCAGCTCGCTAGCGTCAATAGATAAAACGCTGTTTTCTGGTTCACCATCAAACATTCTTTCAATGTCTTTAGTTAAATTTAGCGCTCTTTGGTTATCGTTACCACCAACTATAAACCAGTTTAATGAGTGATTGGTTCCTAGTTCTGATATTTTATTGGGATCCGTAGTGGTTCCATGGAATAGCTTTATGCCTTCTAAACTTTTTATCCATTTTTTATAACTTTTTGAATTTACTATTTCTTTAGGTACTGTTTTAAAACTAACAAAACTATATGGATCTTTATTTCTGTTATATTCAGATTTAGAAAATTTAGGATCAACTTTAGGTTTTGAAACAACATCTTTTTTGTCTTTAGCTTCTAGACCTTTAGCCTTAGCTCTAGAAACTGCTTTAGCCTTAAGTTTACCAAAAAGACTATCATCTGTTATATTTTTACTATAAGTTTTTATGAAATTAAATACACTTTCTGGATTTTGAAAGTCTATATTTTTAAAACCAATACCATACATTAAAGCATTCCAGCTACTTACGAGTTTGCTAGCATCTTTGTCACCTGGTTTTAATTTTTCTTTGTTGACTACATCGCTAAGCATCGTAAAATACTCTTCGTATCTATCTTGATTATTTTCTGCAAATTGAACTATTCCATTTTCATCAACAAGAATTTGTCCGTTTTGAGTAAAAGCATCGTACTTAGCAGCTAATCTTTTATTTATATCATTTACAACTTCTTTATAGCCATTATCTATTAGATACTTTCCTAAAGATTTAACAGAAGATATTAAGTTTTGTTTACCTATACCTTTTTTAAAGTTGAAAGATATTATACCATGAAGATTTTCGTGACCTATAACATTAGTGTTTTCTGCTTTAGTAGAATTTATTTCGTCTATATATATATCAAACTTACCATCTTTAGCTTTATTGATAAATACTCCTTGTACATCATAAACATCGTTACCATATTCATCTTTACTAAAAAATACACCTTTTAATTCTGGTGATTTTTCAACAAGTTTTTTAGCTTTAGCTTCATTCATGTACACTAGCCTACTATTTCTATTGCTAGTGCCAATAGCTCCTTTTTGTTTTCTAATTGATTCTAAATCCTTTAGTGCAATAGACAGATCAGTTTGACGTTTACTGTTATACTCTAAAGTTGAATTTTCAAAAAACTGTTCTGCTTTTTTATTTATTACTTGAAGTTCTTTATAAGCTTTATCTTGTTGCTCTTTAGTATACTTGTTATTATTTATAATGTCTAAAGCTTGCTCTGCTTTGTCATAGTTTTTAGCATAAGCCAACAACGTTTCACCGTCTAAGTTGTCAAAAAATTCATATAAATCTTCTTTATGCTTTTTCTTTTGACCTAATATTTCTTTTATTTTATTTTCAAAAAACGACTTTTCACTGTCAGTAGTCGCTTTAGCATAAGATTTTTGAGTTTCAATTAACTCATTTTCTAATTTTAAGTTAGTTTGTTTCCAGTCTCTAGTTCCAAACCACTCTTGTCTTTTTCTTTTACTTAAAATATCTTTAGCCGATGTAGCTGCAGAACCTGCACCTAAAATACCACCTACTGCAAAATCTTTTACAAATGCTCTACCTAAGTTAGAGAAAGTTTTTATATCACCATAAGTCAAAGCATCAGCCGCTTCTTGCACAACTCCTGTAGCACCTTCTGTTAAACCTTCGTAACCAAAACCTTTAGCTATAGCTTTAAAAAAAGTTCCAGTACTATTAACTAAAATATCTTTAGCTTGTTCCATTGGAATATCTTTGCCTATCTTATTTAAAATACGACCACCAAAGAATTCCATAAAAAAATCAGAACCACCATGTATTATAGAGTTAATGACTACATCTCTTCTACTAATTTTATCACCAATATTCTTGTACGATAAATCTGCACTTTCTTTTACTTCTTCGCCTAACCTTTCGTATAGCTCGCGTTCAAAGTTTTCCATATACGCGCCAGCACCTAATATAGCAGGTCCTATACCATAAGGTATTCTACTTATTATAACAGATGGCGCAGCACTAAAAACATCTTGAACTAAAGCATCAGAACCTCCATCTATATCACCTTTACCATAAAGATCCATGAAGTCTAATGGATTACCGTTTTCGTCTAATTCAACATCATATTGATATTTATCAAACCACTCTAATACACCTTCTAGTTTAATTCTATTTGTTGGATCTAGCTTTTGCGCCTCTTGAAGTGTTAAGCCTTTTTTAGCAGAATCAATTAAGTGAGCTTCGTACATAGCTCTACGTTCTTTTGGAGTAGTAAGATCAGCAAATCCAATTCTTTCAGGTACGTCGTAACCTTGCTCTCTAAGATTAGAAGCTATGTAGCCAAGCGTACTATAAAAAGGACCATCTGTAATTAGGTCACCAATGAAACCAAATTCACCTGTCTCGTAACCTTTAGTTAAGTTGTCAGCTATAGACACAGATCCTTCAGCAAATCTTGATATTTTATCTAATGCACCTTGTGCTAAATCTGTAATAGGTGACTCTTTAACTTGCTCTAATTCAACAAGACCGCCCCAGCTTTTTATTCTAGGCTCTGGCTTACCTTCAGGCGCAACTATAAACTGAGAGTTTAACTCAATATCGTCCATAGTAACGTTACGCTTAAAAACTTGCGCGTTAAGTTGAGATATTAAAGTTTCAAAATCTACGTTTTGGGCTTTCGCAGCATATTCTAATTCTGCCTTAGTATGCTCAATACCGTTTACTATGTACTTTTCAAACATACTTTTATTTATTTATTTGTAAGTTTGGATTATAAGCAGGTTCAGTTGATCCTACTGGAAACTCATCAAATATACTAACATCAAAGCCATATAAACTAGCTAAATCAGTTGGTGTTAAATTACGAAAAGATGAGTTTGCAAAAGGCATTCCATTTTGACTACCTATATAGTATGTCCCTGCTTTACCTGTTTTCTCACTATTTTTTTCATTTCTAAAAATATAATGATATTGAGAGTCAGGTCTATTGGTAATTAATCTAGCTGGAGTAGCTTTACCAGCATTAATAGATTGTGCAAAAGATTTAGTATCTATAAATTTATCGTTGTTTTCTTTTCTCCCTTTACTTGCTAAGTAAGTTTTATAACCTTCACTATTAGATTGATCTATTATGCTTTTTAATATAAACTGCTGTACGTAGTTTATAGGAGGATTTTGTGCTAATTCTAATATTTTTAAGTTATAAGAATCACCAGCTGCTATAGCTTTACCGTTTTCAACCTCTATACCCTCGTAACCAGGCATACCTAAAGATATTTGCTCTGCTATATAATAATCAACTATTTTACTATTACCGCTATAGTCTCCAATTATACCACCTAAGAATAAATCTTTAGCAAAACTTTGATCTTGAAGAAGCGCAGCAACACCGTTTTGTATTTCAAGAGCGTTAGCTCCTATTGCGTTACCGTTTTCATCTATTTTTAAATCTAAACCTTGTATACCAAGTTGTTTTGAGGAACTATTTAATTTTACTAAAGCTCCATGAAGTTCATTGCTTCTACTTTTAACATCTATAAGGTCATTAACGTTATAGTCTTGACCTTTTAAATCTTTATAATAAACACCATCGTTTCTAAACTGTATTCTTTTGTAGCCTTCTTTTCCAACAAATTCTAACAAAGCATTTACTTGAGCTGGATCTTGACCATAAGCTAAACCTTGCTTTATAGCATTTATACCTTTATCTCTATATTTAGCTAATGAAGTTAAACTATTATTAGCTATAGTAAATGAATTTTTAAGAACATTAAATTCTTTTTCTAAGGCTATATACTCAGCACTTGTTTTTTTATGACCTAACTTACCTAACTGTTTAGACAGATTTCTCATTTGCTGTTTTTGACCCATCATCCAATCTGTTAACATAGGTCTAGCTTCTTCAGGAACTATTTCTGCTGAAAAGTCATCAGGCATACTTGATAAAAAGCTCGCAGCTGTAAGCTCAGCGTTAGCCATTCTATCTGTAAAATAATCAATTAAAGGCGTAAGAGCAGCACTACCGTAGTCTATAGAAGCGTTAGCAAGCTTTGCTGTAGTTAAAGCAGCCATACCACTAGAAAAGTCTATTTTTTTATTTTCTGTTTTAGCCATTATTAAAATTGTTGTATTTCGTATTGTGGTAGATTATTTTGCTGTGGAACACTGTATTGAGGAAAATCATTGTATAACGGGCCACCAAAAAAGTGTTGACGACTATCAACGTCTAATTGAATTTCGTTATTAGAATTTTCACCTAGCGCTTCTTGTGCTTTAGGCACTGTTGTATTAGTGCTTCTTTCGTAATTAAATATCTCTTCTCCTTGTTCTATATTCTTGTCTACTAACCCGTCAACCGCTCCAGCAGCTTGAATTCCAGTAGTTACAGCTCCTTTAAAACTATCTGATGCTGCTTGTCCGTATTGTGCAGCTTGAGCATACTCACCAGCTGCTCTATACATTTGCATATTCATTAACGCTGCGTCTCTATTAAACTCTTGTTGCTTTATGTCTCTATCAATAGCGAGTTGAGCACCAGCTGCTCTTTGCTGTAATTGAAACTCTTGTTGTTCCATCTTACCTTGTAGCTTAGCCGCGGATGCAGATCCTTGCTTAGCGATAGAAGTTGCTAATGAAGCCGTAGCACCTGCTCCAGCAATAGGTGCTAAGTTAGCTAATATATCAGCGGCTTGTTGAGTTTGTTGGTTAGCCGCTACTTCTTGAGCTTTTGTGGTTACATCTATATCTTCGTATGGATTTTGAACACGAAAGTCATAATCACGCATTGCGTTCGTTTGTCTTTCAAGATCTTTATCTAGCTTTCGAGCTCTACTTTCAGCTTTTCTTCTTTTAGAGTCTTGAGAAATACCACGTCCAACTTGGTACAGAGTTGCTCCAATCATTACAGCAGCTTGAACCCATTTGTTAGGAGAATCTTTTTTTAACTTATTCATTTTATATTAAAATATATGTTTAATAATTACACTTTTAATACTCTATTTACTACTTTCTTCTACTTGTAAACCAATACTAAACAATTCTGCTCGCTCGTTAGAATCGTTCACAAACTTAACCTCTGCATAATAACCTTTTAAAGAAGCTAAGTTTACAGCGTTATCTTTTGAAAAGAATATATAACTATTAATAGATGGTAAATTTATAGTATTAGTTACATTTACTTCTATATTGTAAGTTCCTGAAAAACCACTAACAACTCCTAACTCAACAACGTTGTTTAAAGAGCTAGTGGTAGTAAATCCACCGAGAGTTGACGTAGAGTTAACTGTATATACAGTATCACCAACTTGAACACCTGTTAGTTGTGGATCTGTAGAGAAAGGTAGTAGTACAGTTGCCATATTTTATCCTATTACTAATGTTAATATAGAGAACACGTTTTGATTGCTACCGTGTGCTATTCTTAAATTTAACTGAAACACGCTAGTGCTTGGTAGTTGGCTTATTTGAATATTTAACATACCAGTTGCCGCACTAAGATTACAAGCTGCTTCATCAGTAGAATTAAAGAAGCTTGGGAATGTTTGTGTAGGTTGATCAATTTGATACTGTTCACTAGCACTAATAAAATTAATAACACCATCAGCGCTTCCTGTTGGTCCATAAATCATAGGTATAGCCATAGTATAAACACTACCAGATGTTGTCCAAGCACCAGCTGAAACAGAAGTTGTAAGTAATATGTTGTTACAAATTATTTGTCCAGTTGGCCCGGTGATAGCTGGTTGAGTATTGTCTATGACATTATTTTGTAAAATAGCTTGAGACATAATACCGTCATCAAAATATACGTATGGAGTTTCGCTAGGTTGTTCAAGTACAACGTAATCATTTGTTTCATCAGCTAAGCCAGGAGATGCTAAATGTGGCTGCTGAAGTTGTACATCACTATGAAATAAACTAAGACCTATATATCTTGACTGCAAGCTAAAGTTAGGCTCTAAAACTGTATTAGCAATAGTTTCGTACTCATATCCAAAACTTCCAAAGCTTTGTAAAGCAAGGTTTGGTAAAGGTGTTGATCCTGTTGTAAGCCAAGTATCATTGATAGCGTTAGTAAAATTACTAGCATGACTAGATGTATCAAAAAACGTTGCAAAAAGAGTAGGTGTAGATCCGTTAGCACGAATTTGCAGTAAGCTTGAAAAATTACCACCTAATCCTGTTAAGGTAAGAAATCCATTTGCAACAAACTGAGCTTGAGGCCTAGCTAACTGAGTAACAGTTATAGTGTCGTTAGGATTTACTGATTGTGTAGTACCACCTGGTCCAGTTGCGTTTCCAGGATATTGTGGATTATGAGGGTTAAATCCAGTAACATCAAAAGATCTATCAACAGGAAAAGTAGTTGTCCAACCACCACCACCAGCATTTAAAGTAGCGTTATTTTCTTCTGCATAAACTGTAACTTTATAATTAACTAAGTTAGAATATGAAGTTTGAAGTGGTGTTGGCTGAAGAGGATCAACGTAAGTAGGTATAAACTTTAAAAACTCAGGAGCTTGATAGTTCCAACCATTACTTCCACCAAGCTGAATAGTAGATGCACCATTACCATTTATATCTTCGTTCCAAGGCTCGTAGTCAAATTGACACATTATGTTATTATGCTGCCCAATAGTTCCTTGAGTTCCATGATAACCAACATCGTTACTAGAAACAGAGTCATCACTTGGTATTTGTACAAAAAACTCTTTAATACCTTGAGTATGATCAAAAGTTATAGTAGCATTAGTAGGGATAGGATAGTCATCCGAAGTTGCGCTATTAGGCCCTTGCTCTCTAAAAACTAATGTGTTAGTACCAGAGTTATAACTAGATGCTTGCTCTATTACAAATGGAGCATCACTTGGAGTAATGGTAAAATCTTCAGGATGAAAAACATTAAGATGAGCTGTTCTCAGAGCACCAGTAGCATTTGGATCAGCCACAAGAACTAAAATTGCAGTACCTGTACCTTGAGGGCTAGATAAAAATATGTTACACCAAGTCGGAGTTAATCCTGTGTCTGTATCGATAAGGCTAATTGAGCTTGTGGTAATAGAAATTGGAAATGTCTGAAACATAGCATTCCAGTTTAAACTAAGAAGAGCATTTCCTGTCGTAATACCTATGTCAGGTATTTTGTATATTCCATTAAAGTCTGCAACCATGCCTGGCGAGTTTCCGTTTCCTTGATTAGTTGTATCGCCAAACCAAGTAATTTGTGGGTTGCCAAAAGTATCATCCATTAGAATAGACCACTCACCTACTATTGATATTTGACCTCCAGCAGTGGCGGCTAGCTGAAGTATAGGTAATGTATCTGTTACAGTAGAAATATTATCTGAAGTTATTACTAAATCACATACCCTATCGCTGCCTGTATTTTCAGCGAAAGAAACAGTTACAAAACTACCACCAGTATTAGTTGGATCATGAGTAGTACTTATAACTTCAAAGTCAGTAGTTGGGCTAAAATTGCTATTTGCTATAGAAGCTGTAAAAGGCCCGCAGTTGCTGTTTACAGAAATATCAATAGTTGAATTAGTAGGACCAGTTTGTTGAGAATTGAAAGAAGTAAAAACACCATTGTTATAAGTTGCAAAATCTAATACAGCTAGCTCAGTTTGTATATCAACTAGTATTTCATTTTGATCATCAACTTGAGGCGCATTAATTACTATTGAGTCGTAATCTACGTCAACAGAGTTTATAAGAGGACTAAAAAATGAGTTTGTAAAACTATAATTACCACTTTCTCCTTGTGTTAAACTAACAATAGGACTAGCAATGCTAGCGTATGTTCCAGGAATAATATCAAAACTTATCAATGTTCCAGAAAAAGTTTGTGGAATAGTAGCTGAAAACGTATAAACAAGCTCTGTATCTGTTTGAGAAGCTTGAGTAAATGAAGAGCCAACAACACCTAAATTACCAGGATCTACATTAAACGCTATTTGATGAGGAGTGACGTTTGGAGAAAATATACCGTTATTAATAGCATCGTTGAATACAAAGTTGCAAGTATACTGTATTGGTAGCAAAACACCTGTTACTGCACTAAAGTTTATAGTGTGTGTCAAATCACTACTCAAGCTTACGCTATTGTAAACAATACTAACTACTACATCGTTATTAGTATCGTAAGGTATTCCGCTATCAGCAAAAGTCATAGTGAGTATATCAGCAGGAAGAAGCGGTGCATTAGTAGTAAAATCAGCAGCGGCTATACCG
>Ga0208666_1000341_pt1 | contig 23066 bp, 8 predicted proteins | sample 5B_taG_FD_184078 | JGI IMG/M metagenome (GOLD analysis project Ga0208666, IMG submission 184078) | Marine viral communities from the Subarctic Pacific Ocean - 5B_ETSP_OMZ_AT15132_CsCl metaG (SPAdes) (version 2) | ecosystem: Environmental > Aquatic > Marine > Oceanic | place: Pacific Ocean...
ACACATTAAAGATAATTTTTTCTTATTTGCGTCCTCCTTCTCCTTTGCGACCTCTGTTTACCGATGGTTTAACAAATCGCCCAGTTGCATGATCATAGTCCTTACCTTTTATTTTAAGCCCCTTCTTAGCTGCTTTACGTCTAATGCGTTTCAACTCAGCTCTCTTCTTGAGACCCATCTTGGTTGTGCTTCTCTTTACGTCCTGCTTCAGCTTCTTTTTGTAAGATGCCTTACCTTTAGCGGACTTGTAATACTTCATTGTTTTTCCTGCCATAGTTACTTGTTTTTGAAAATATCAATCTTCGGTACTATATTATTTTTCTTTCCCCCAATAAGAGGCTCTGGCGGTGTTGGCTGTTGACTCTTAGAAATACCGCCCATCTTGTATTTTGTTTTTGATGTTCGATCACCCATTATAAAGTCATATATGCCTATAAATGGATCTGTATTTATACCTGTGGAATACTTAATCACTTCATTAATTGCACTCGGCTTTTCTTTTTTAGGACCAAAGAAGTTATTAAATATACTTTTTTTGTCATTTTTGAGTGCCTTATCTATCTCCTGTATAAACTCTACACCAGGGTTTATTACCTCATTACTTCCATATGTCTTATCATCCGTCATTGCAGCTTTTGCAGACTCTATTGCCATACCAAAGAAAGGTATATTAATAGCGTTGGTGTACCCTACCGAAGCATATAATATTTCCTTCTCAGCCTCTTTTTCATCATCAGTGCCTCCGTACATTAGCCTAAACATCTGAGATGTAGCTGCAAATATAGCATTACCAAGACCAAGAGCAAACATCAATCTGATACCATCTTTTGATCCTAGAAGAGCTTTAACCAATGCCTGTGGTTTGTTTCTTGTTTTTGCAGCCGCAACTATTTTACTTATATTACTAGACGATTGCATTACTACGTTCATTAATAAAAAAGGCATACTAGCAAAGGTAGTCATCGTAAGCCACATAGGATTAGCCCTAGATGCCAACTGCCACCTGTTCATCTCAATAGCTCTTTGACTTTGCTGGGTTGTATTGTAATCTTCAAATTTCTGCAACGCCTCTTGAGGGTCCATGCCTTGCTTTATATCTCTCCGATAGTTAGCCCAATACCCCATAACACCAATAATATCACCGACACCAGTAAAGGCTTGACCTCCTGACCTAATACTATTGAATATTTTAAGCATTGCATTTCTTGCTTCAGCCTCTGTTACCGTGGTCTCTAAAGATCCAACACCTGACTTTATAAATCTATTAACACGCTGCCTAAATAGTGGAGATGTGTTCATAACCTGTTTTATTTCCATTAAACCAATTAGAACATCATACAAGAAAGGTACTATATTAGCGACTGTTTCTAAAGGTTTTGGTAAAAACTTTGTAAGCTGATTTTGATATTCTGGCAATGCCATCACAAATGAAGATCCCTGCTTTAAAACCTGGAAAGATTTAAACCCTAGTTTTACACCTATAAAGTTATTAAACATCCATCTAATCGCCTTTGACACACCTCCCTCACTAATAACAGGATTCATCTCATTATTTATTAGCTGATTAGTAAGCGTTCTAAGACCCGTCATCTGAAGGAGATTGCTTACATCTTGTGATGAGAATATATTGTTTAATGTTTTAGCATCCTTTGCATACGCCTTGTATCTTTCAGATGATTCAATAAGATTGTCAAGCTCACCCGTAAATGTATACGGATTATTAGGTGACATCAACATAGCAACATCATTCCCTCTGTCAACACGATCTTTTAAAAACTCTTCATTCTGTGCAGTGAATTTACCATCGGCATAATCTTGAAGTATTTTCACAGCCTCTTTACTACTTTCTGCTTTCGTCCTAACCGTTTTTGTTGGGAAGTAGTTTTCTACCTTAGTTAAGTTTACATTATTAACATCTCTGTAAACAATGTTAACTTGATTATAATACTCATCACTGAGATAGTCTACAACCAAATCAGCAAAATCAGTAAGATCAGGTCCTAAATTGTCTTCAATCGTAGACAACACATTATCTGTAAAACCTTGTTTTTTTAGCTTTTCTCGTTGTATTTTATTTTTACTCAACGCATATATTCTCATCTGCTGATCACCAGTATACTTGTCACCGTTGACCTCTATTGTAGCAGTTTTGTAAATTTTACTTTTTATTTTATCGTATGTGTAATTCGGGTTTACAGTGGCAGCAATATCATTCAAATGGTCCAACTGTTGTTGTAAACTTTTTACGTACCTAGAATATGCCCTTTTTAACCTATTGTAAACCTGTTCGGTGAAAAACTTACGTCCATTCGGAGCGTTGTCTAGACTGTTTGCTATAGTCCCAAGATGACCCAGGTAGTCCACAATACCCTTAAATAGCTTCACCCGATCCATCATGGTTTCTATCATTCGCTTGAATCCCTCGTCTTTAAAAACACGGAAGGCACTTGTCTTAACCTTTTTAAGCTCGTCAGAGTTTTTAGAGACTATGACCGTTGTCTCTTCTCCATCAACCTCTCTTTGTTCCTCTTTATAGAGCATATCAAAGTCTTCTTTTATCTGCTCGGCTGCTTCTTCCTTCAGCTTGGTCATAGCCTCTTTCTCGATTGCTTTTTTTGCAGCAAGTTGACTAGCAAAGAACAATTTCCGAGACAACATGTCAGCCTCTAAACTATTAAGCTCTTCGAGTGTCATGGTATCAATGCCTAATATCATTTCAGGTATAGATGCTAATAGGTCATTACCAGCCTCTCTTTCAAATATCTTATCTAGCCTACGTAAATCATTTGCTATGGTTTTGTATGCATCTGTTTTTAAGGCTTCAGCCTTTTCCTCTTTAGATAAAGAATTTAATATCTCACGAGCCTGTAATAAACTATTTACATAATCAACACTTTTGTCTTTAATAAAATCCATAAACCTATCCGCTGCCTCGTAAAACTCTTGACCGGCTGCACTTATTGGCTTTCCTTGTATGGGTCTTCCGCCTCTCTTTTTCTTTTTAGCAAGATCAGATATAAGGTTTCTTATGTCTTTTTTCTTTTTTGCTATGTGTTTTTTAGTAGCCTCCTCAAATACTTTTGCTATTTGCTCTGCAATGGTATCTATGTTTTTTTCAGTAGCATTGTTTACCTTATAAACAAGCCTTTGAACCTGCGAGTATGTGTAATTTTCAACACCTAGCTCTCTAAGCTCTCTAGTTGCTTTTTTAATGTCTTGGGCAACTTTTAGTTTTATCTGTTTTAGTTTTGCCGCTTGACTTCTCTGAGCTTTGATTTTTTCTTTTAGACTGGTTATTGTATTAACAAGTGAATCAGTTTTGTTTTGCTGAGACTGTTGAAAAACATAAAACTCATTTATGTGATTAAGTATCTTTTCAAGTTTAACTTGAGCATTAGCCTCGTTGATGTTTCTAATGTCACCAATTATCTTGTTGAAGATATTTCCATAACGAGTACCTCTCATCAACCCCTTGGCTATGTCTGATATTTCTTTTAGCGTTTTACTGCGATCTCTCTTTCCTTCATTATATGCCACTATCTTTTTGTTGATATCAGACACATCTTTATTGAGCTTTTTGTCAACAGCTTTATTCTCTTTCACTATATCATCGAGAATAGCTTCAATCTCCTTTACACGACTTTCAAAGTTATCCTTATTAAGTGACTTGATTATTGCCTTTGCCTTTTTATAGTTTTGGGCATGTATTTTTGATCCCTGCAATGGTTTCAAAGCATTCGTCAAACTAACCTTAGCCTTCTTAATATTGCCTTTCCAGTTGTTTTTTCTTAGTAGGCTTACTGTTTTTTTAATAGATTTTAACGGTCCACTTATGTCTCTAACTGACTTCCTACCAATAATGGTATCCATTGCAGATATTAACTTATCTTGGTCTATCTTTGTTTGGCTCTTGAAAGAGTCATGATTAACTAATAAATCTAGTGCTTTTTTACGGTATTCTGTAAACGACTTGCCCTTTCCATACCTAGAACCCAGCCAATTATTAAGACTTTTCTTGATATCCTCAAACATCTGAATACCCGTCTTAGATCCACCAAATACATTCACAAAGGCATCAGGCATTTTGGTGTTCATGTCTATGTATATAGCCATAGCCTTATTAATATCCTCAGCTTTATATTTCTGTGATTTCAAGTACTCTTTTATACCCTGATCAGAAAACCCCTCCTGCCTCATACTGGATATTATGTCACTCATAGACATTTTAGACCCATCAGAAGACATCATCTGTAGCTGGTTAGATAGGTTCTTAACCTCAGCCTCTTTGAACAGCTCATTATCTGACAATAAGTCAACAACAACTCCTTGTAAAAATTGGTCTAATGTCATATTCTTAATCTCATTAGCAGACAACGTAGATATGCCGGTTAGCTTTTTGACAAAGTTAAACAAGTCAGTAAGCCAACCTTTGAAGTTTCTCGTCTGTGCAGCGTTTGCGAAGGATTCACCCTTATCACCAATAGCAGTAGCCAAAGCCTCCTCAAGTATGTATTGGTCTATTTCGGCTTGGCTTTTGCCATCCTCTTTCATTTGCTTGATGACCTTTTTATACTCTTTGCTACTTTTTATTTGATTAATATATGTGTCATCTTCTTGTATAAGCTCAACGCCTTTGTCATACAAATCACGCCTCAACTCTTTTACAGTATTTAGCCATATGTGACCAAACTCATGTATTGGTGTGTTGAAGTTTCTAATATTAGGATTCAGATAAAGTTTACCTTCATAAACAGCACCATATACTGTTTGGTTTTTGTTGATTAGTTTCTTTGCATATATATTGCTTATTAATGCATCAAACTCTTTTTGAGAGGTTATAACCTCTAAACCTGGAAGAGCTTTTGATAACCTATCTACAAAAATTTCATATGCTTCCTTTACAGGTGCAAGTACTTTTTCAGATCTAGAAGCACCTTTCATGGCAGACCCCATCGCTCCCGCTTCAGCTTGTTTGGCAGATTGTTTTTTACCTGGTGAAAAATCTTTTATCTTACCAATGTTACTCTCTATATATGATTCTGTTTCTATTTGGTTTTTTTCATCTATATCAAACTCAGCGACTTTTTTATTGTTAATCTTGACTTCAATATTTCTACTTCCATCTTCATTTATCCGAACCAATGCTTTTGCTGGTTTTTTCTTATATGTGACAGAGTACGAATCTCTAGATTTTATTTTACCCAATATTTTTTCACTAACCTTATCTCTGTAAGATTTCAATAAGTTCCAAAAAGGCAATGTTTCCTTTAACAAAGAAACAGCTCTACCTCTTATATAAATAGCATAATTAGGGTGTGATTTTAATCCTTCTTCTTTTTGTTGTTCTTTTGATATTATTGCATTTTCTTTGGCTTCTTTTTTTCTTTTGTTACCCTCTTTTTTGCTTATTTTCCCGCTATTTACATCACTTTCAATATCAGAAACGACATCCTTTATTCTTCTATCAGATGTCACTTCATACTTATTGTCGCTTATCTTTTTTATTTTTGTACTTGGATCATTTTTTACTTCACTAGGTATTTCATTTTCTGCATTATATGTCTTAGTTTCTTTAGTTCTAACTTCTAAAATCATAGTCAAAGAACCCATAGGTAAGTCTCCCGCAAACTGCTCTTGAACGTTTGGCAATATTTGCTCTAGGTTTAATGAATTTTCTTGCATCAAAGAGTATATGGGACTTGTTGCCTCTACTGTTTGACTAGGTATTATATTACTTAGAAATGCAATTTTATCTTCTACGTTAAATTTTATTTCTTTCGAATCCATTAAATCAAACATCTCTTTTAAGTTATTTGATTTTTCAAGGAGCTTTTTATTTTTCTTGGTCTTCTTAAATTTTTCATCTCCTTTTATTAGCTTATAAAGCTTTTGTTGTTGTTCAGGAGGTAGATTATTCAATATCTCCATCCTAATTGCTTTATTTGAAAATATAGCTTTAGGACTCATATTATACACCACAGAGTAATCAGACTGCATTGCTCCATTAACAATCGCTCCAGCAGCCTTATTATCCATGGATGCCCATGCCACTTTACCAAACAAATTATTAATCAAAGGAAAGAATGGACCTCCCATGTATTTTCGACTAACCTTTAACTGATCAGCCATTACCAAATTTATTTTCTTACCAATTAAAAAGTCAAGACCAACTCTTTTTAGTTTTGACGCTAATTTAGAGTTTTCTTTTACCTTAATGGGAATCACACCTTTAGGTGGAGCTTCAACTGTCTCAGATGTCTCTGGAAGCACCTCTTCCATCTGCTGAATGGCTTGCTCTTCAAGCTCTGCCTTTCGAGCCTCTGTGTCTACTTTTGTGTCGAGTTGTAGTTGAGCGTCTTGTTTTTGTTTAGACGAGGGCATCATTGTCACCCTATTCGGTCCTGTTTTTTCAACAACTTCAAACCCTCTTTTTTCTAGCATTTTTTGCATCTGAGGGTTTACAACATCTACTTTAACAGTAGCATCAGGATTCATGTCTTCTATGTCTAAAGGCAAGTCTTTAACCTCATCTAACAACCTAGAGCCAACACCCTCTCCTTCTACAGATTCGTCAACAACTACATCAAACGTATATTCTCCTGTTGAATTGTCATAAGAAGTATATGCACCCCCTATTACTTTTCCATCTTTATCTCTTGCAATAAAAGCTATTTCCCTATCTGAAGTTATCCCTAAATTTCTTTTTTTAGCAATTTCTCTAACTTTTTCTTCTGCTTCATAGTCTATATCACCCATATCATCCACAGGTGCTTCGATAGAGACATCTTCCCCCATCATAAACTGTGGAGCAGATGGTCTTTCTTTTTGCTGACCTAACACTTGACCGATCACCTCTGATTCCTTATATGTGACCTCAAATTTACCCTCATCGTTCTCTACGATTTGCGTAGAGGCAGCATCTCTTATGGTTTGAGGTATAGCCTCCCTTGTATCATAAACCTCTGTCATTGGCTTTGACTCGACAATAAACTTATCTTCCTTGTATTGAACGTCAATAGTACCGTCTTGCTTCTGTGTGATCACAGCATCGCCATCTATGACCTCTGATGGTATCTCATCGAATACTTCTTCACCGATTCTGTACTTGCCATCCTCAGTCTCCTCAATAACAGTAGCCGCCTCTTGTATTTCTGTAGGCACTTCGTCTATCGTTTGATATGTCTCTTGAGCTACAGCCTCACCAAACTCCTGAACTTGACGTTTTGCTGGCAAAACACCAAATTTACTCTCTATCTCATTCATCAACTGATCATCATTGACAATTTTAAAGGTAGCCTTCTTACGGTCTTGCTCAGACATTTTGTCTATCTCCTTTAAAAATGATGCCTTGCTGTATTTTTTGCCATTAATAGAATAAGAATTCACCCTTGGTGCTAACGATACAATCGCACCCGTCTCATCCTTAATGTTACTAATATCAGTCATGTTTTCTTGTGGGGCAAGGTTGCCATTTTTCACCATATAAGATAGCTCGCTATCTATTGACGAAAGCTCATCCTTGTAGACCTTTCTAGAGTTCTCATCTTTACTAAGTGTTTTTTGAGCCTTTAGTAAATCCATCGTCCTGGATACTACCTTGTCACTCTTCTTGGACTTCGACAAACCAAGAAGGTCTCTAGCCTCATTACGTAACACAAGATTCTCTTGAATAGCATCAGCTACATCTTGGTCTATTTGACCTGTAGCCTGCATCCTAGAAGTCCAGTTTGATATCTCATTAAAGCTAGACCTTTCTTTCGCTACCGCATCTCTAGTCGTTAGGTCATAAGCCAATTTAATCTTTGCCTGCTGGTCTGTATCTATAAAGACGTTTAAAGCTCCAGTTGTGAGATTTTGTACTGGTCCACCCATCATTTCATTTATTATCTCAAAAGCCTCAATCTCTTGACCAGAAGCAACCTGAGCCGAAAACTCACCTAAACCTTCACCTAATGGGTCAAAAACCATACGTTCAGCCAAAAATGCTGCCGTTTTTCTCGCCCTGCTAGCTGTCTCGGCTGTTTTAAAAACACGACCAGACATACTTGCCGTTACCCTATCTACAAGACCAATAGCAAGACCACGCCTTTTGCCAATCCTAGCCCCCTCTTCCCAAACCTCTTTATCTTTGAACATCTCTAAAACCTGTGACCCATCCTCTAGGTTATATTTTTGTCTACCAGCGTCCATTATAGAGTTGCCATACTCTAATGCAAATGATGTCGCAGCCTGTAGATTGTAAGCGGTTGATGCAACCATACCTTTTATACCACCTCCAGCACCCATAGTCATACCTGCGGCAACAATAGGGATTGCAATCTCTGGATTTGAAACTATCTCATATCCAACAGGTAGCATTTGGGCAAAACTATTCGCTACCATAGAGGATGCAACCTCCAGTGGGTTCGATAAAAATGCATCAAATGACTCTGCCGCTGTAGCACCATTCATGTATGTATAAAAAGCTCTACCCTGACGCTTGTCCATAGTTCTAAATATCTCAGCAAGCTCATTTGCAGTGTACTTATTCTTTGGATCTAAACCCAAGGACAATGCAAGTAACTTAGCAGAGGCATTACCGTTCTGAATACCTTTTCTAAACTCAAGAACAACAGCAGCCATATTGTCTTCAAAATTACCCGTAATACCACGTTGGGTTTTACTATTTAGGTATGTATTAGCCATTAAGTACCCATCCGCAGATGCCTGCTTTAATGACTTTAAAGATTGCCTACCCAACTTAAAATCATCCTTGCTTATTCTTTTATATTCATAAGCTGTTTCTAATTCAGCAAGAGATTGATCATACATTCTATTGTCTTCAGCTGCTTTTTTACTGTACTCCTCATATTTTTCATGCAGGTATACATTGTAGTCTTGGATAGCAGTCCTAGTATTTTCATCAAAATACAGCACATTACTTAGCTCCTCGTTTTCCTTAGCAAGCTCTGCTAGTTTTTCTCTGACATCAGTCCGTAATGTTCCGTCTTTTAAATATACGTGTGGGTTTTCTTTTATCTTTTTCTCTGATGGTTTATATCCACCTATCATCGTCCCTGTAGAAGGGTCGTATTCAGCATCGTAATACAAGCCTATCTCCTCCTCAATGAAAGTTCTCTCGGCTTCAATCTCTTCTCTACGTCTTTCTGCGTTTCTTATCTTTAAGTAGTCAAGATTTCTTTCTTTGAAAAACTTTTCACCTTCCAAGTCTGTTATACTTACATCTTTCCATCCACCTTTAGCAAATTCATCAGCCTCTTCATTAGTTTTGAATTCGTATATTTCTCCTCTTTCTTTGGCTAAAGATATTGCCTTTTCAAAATCCTCTTCTTTGTCCATATCAAACACAATCCAATCTTCAGGATTATTTGTTTGCTTGTCAGGATCTTTAGGAAATATTGTAGGAAAAGCAAAGTTGTCAGCACTAGACATCCTAACAGTAGACACCGTACCATCATCATTAGGTAAAGTTGACTTCCTAGATGCCACCACCTTAAAAGACTTGTTTATATAGTCCTCATCTTGTATAGACTCCGGCTCAATAGAATTATCACCAACAAAACTTTTTAGCTTCTCTGCTTCATTAGCCATAAAACGCTGCAACCCCTCTTCGGTGTATGCCCCACCCATGCCAGCAGCTGTTGGTAGAGATATTTCTATTTGGTTTGAACCGTCTGCATTTCTAGCTGTAATCTTGCCACGACTAGACTTATAAAAAGCCACGCCATATTTGCTATATTTGTCAGCTAGTCTCTTAATGGTTTCATCTGCGTTAGCACTTATCATGTCACTAGACATCTCATCTAGGTCTAAGGTGAATGAGTTTGTTGACCTAAACGCCTCAAGCTGTTCTTGTTGCTCTCTTTCTAACCTATCTATCTCAGGTTGTTCTAGTTGAGCTTGTGCAGCAGTCTTTTTTCTAGCCTCTATATCTTCAACAGCTCTCTGACCTTCTAATTCTCCCCTTGCCTTTGTCTCTCTATCCATCTGAGACAAGTCCATCTGACTTAGATCGGGTATGATATCTTCAAAAAACACAGGCTCTTTCTCTTTCTCTTTCGCTATACTATCTAAATACTCGATCGTTTCATCCAGCGACATAAAAGTATCATCAACCTTCTCTGAAGAAACCGGCATACCATCTGCCGATTCGGAAACGCCATCTTCTTTTTTTTTAAGAGACGAGAATCCCCAATCCTCTTGGTACATTTCAAGCGGAACAACATCTTTTGTTATTAACTCATTTTGAATGCCAAGATTCCATAGCCCCTCTACCTGTTCAGGAGAAGAGTTCATCCACATTTCTTCAGTTACAACGTCTTTTGTAATTATTTCTTTATCAAGATACAGTTGATATAATGCCCTTAGTCGCTCTTCATTCATTGTAGTCTATATTTTTGACTGTTATTATAACCTTGTTTTGCAAAGTTTATGTCAGCCTTTGTTACCTTCTTACTTCCTCTTGCCAACATATCCTCCATACTTTTAATTCTACCTTCGTACAGTTCTTTTCTTGCTTTGCTCAACGCAGATTTTGTTAGTTTTGAAATGTCAATACTAGAAATCTCCGATGGTGTCTTTGCTTTTGCCCTATGTGCAACAAAACCTGTATAATTAGAGTCCATATCACTAGCAATATACACTAAATCAGCAACACTTCTACCTGTATTAAACTTCCAATCTACCAACTGTTCTTGAACAACTTCAGGAAATGCATCAAAAGTTGACCTGTCTATTCCCAAATCATAAAGTATTGATTCAAAAGTAGATTTATTTTGTCCAATAATATGCTTATCAATAACCTTTAAAGCCTTCTCTTCTTTAGTTCCACTTTCTTTATCAAACTTAGATTTCATATCAGCACCAGTAAACCCATAGTTATTAACACCACCACCTGACGAACTTCCTCTTGTATTTTCAAAATTCAACATTCTTCTTTGATAATCCTTACCATCACCGATATTCACTTTTAATGGTTGCAGCACTGGCTTACTTTGTGTTTGTGGCTGACTAGGGTTAGTTACTGGTTTTTTTTTTTTCCACAAGTCATTACCAGGGTTAGCATTGGTATCATCTGCTGCTCCTGGTTCATCTTCACCAGCAGGATCATCTCCTTTATCACTAGTTTGACCCATCTCACTAGTTTGACCTGAATCCGCAGGAACTGGGTTATATATATCGAACCATTGAGAATCATTCTTACCAAACGTTCTATTGTACGTAAAAAACTTTGTCAACTCAGATGGGTCAATTCTATTTGTTCTTTCACCTCTCTCTATTTTAGCTGCTTCTGTATCAAGATAAATCATTGCAGCCTCCGCAGAGTCATACATAGTATCCCATGCAGGTATGAGTATTGGTCTAGTAAACAATGATGGATCACTTAGCCTAACAGCTTCATATGTTTCGACTATACCATAATCCTTAAATATTTTACTTGATGTCAAAGGCTCAACCTTCATATTAGACAATGGCACAACATCATCTCTCTCACCTGCAGGTGTTTGAGTAAACGACATAGAAATAGATGTTGCGAAATCAGAACCTGATCTTAAATCTCTACTGTCTTTCATCTCCCTATAAAGATCAGGAGCTGACATAACTGTACCGACTCCCGGTTCAGCTACTTGTCTTTGTGCTGCTGGTATAATAGGAGACCTTGTCCTATCCGATTGTGTTTTATCAACCTCTTGAACTGGAACAATTTGTCTTCTAGTTAATGGTTTACCATTGTATTTGTAGTCTCCATAATTGTCCAAAATGACATCTGACATACTTGACTCATACAGGCTTTTTGCCTCTTGGTCTAATATATTTGTAATGTCATCAAAGAAAAGACCTCTAACTACTCTAGCTACATCATTAGCATTGTTGTTAAAGTCAGATACCAACACTTGCGTTTCAAATCCTTTTTGTTTTTTGTCACTAGGGACATCAACAACTAAATCAACAGTACCCGTTCTAGCATCTTTTTGGAATCTATATTGAATTACATTTTTACGGTTATAACCTTTTAGTGCATTTAAAGCGTCACTTTTTTGTCTATCATTACCATACAAAAGATCCGACAAGAACACTGATCCTGATACCATGTTTTTTGTCCTATTAATTTTCCTGTTTCCCGTCTTATCTAAGCCAGAAGTATACTGCCTACGTTGAGTAAATTTCTCACTATACGCCTGCTTTAATCTAAACTTCAATGCTTTAGAAAGCTCATCTGCCATATACTCCTCTTGCTTTTCACTTATCTTAGGAACAGCAAAACCAGAGTCAGGATCTTTCTCTAATAATATAGCCTCTTCATGCTTTGCTGCCTCTTCAGCACTCCACACAAACCTAAAATCTTTCCCATTCGATGCTTTACCGATATAGTCCGTTAAAATAGATGTAGCATTGTAAGCATTTGATGTTAGGTTTTGTATCTCTAACTTTTCTGCTTCTCTATATTTATCAACTAGCCTTTTTTGATCATTTGTTAGATTCTTATCATATACATCGCCCGTTACGTCTGCAATAGAAAGTTCTACATACCCATCCTTTCCACTATCATAATAGGTTATTGTCTGAAGCCTATCACCTGCTTTAGTGGCTAGTTTATCTAATGCACCCGATACGTTAAATACATCAACATCTGTAGTTACAAAGTTATTCAACTCGTTAACCGTAAAAAAATCTTGAGGATCTTTACTCATATGGTATACGTGCTTCCCGTCACCAACATCAACTCGTTTCTTTTTTGCTAAACTTACTTGGTAATTCGTTGGGTTGATATATGCACCTGAGTTGTTGAAGTTTGAAAAACCCTCTGTGAGCTTAAACAAATACTGCTCAAACTTAGAAGACTCCTCTTTTGTCATTCTCTCCGTCTTGCGAGAAAACTCCTCTTGGAATTTTTTAGCCACATCAAACACTTGCTGAGTCCCTGACTTTAGATTCTCACGCATAAGAAGATAGTCCTTTACTTTTAACTGACCAGACTTTAAAAGTCGATCCTGGACTAATCTAGCCTGCATAGCGTTACTACTCAAGTCTGTAACAAAGTCAGTAGCACCTTTATGCTCTCCTGTTGGTGCATTAGCCAACGTCTCGCCATACTCTCTAGATGCCTTGTCTAAATCTGTTTTTAAGGTAACCCTACGAGATATCTCCTCGTTTAACATCTCTGAGATGTCACTACCTATTTGAGACCAATCTACATAACTCTCTGCATCTCTTTCTGCGTATCCGTAAAATGTCTTTGCCATAGGTTATTTTGTATATATATTAAACAAATCAAATGCATCAAACGGAACTAGCGGAGACATTAAAGACATCTGTTGCATGAGTTGACTAGGAACAACATTAGGAGTTCCTGTTAAGGGGGGGGCAGGTATGTTGTAAATTTCTTCAGCAGGAATATTAGTAATAGGATTAATGGGGTCAATAGTAAACTGCCTCATACCTATGTCTGATGGATTAGGATTACGCCCTCGTGTTGAAACGTCTAAACCAGCAAACTTACGAATACCCTGTAGCACTGGAAGTGAAAGAGAATCTGTAAATGCTTTGAATTCATTTTCACTAAGCTCTTCAGGATTTCTTACTCTCTTTGTTGTTGGGTCAGTCAATATAGCCTTTGCATCAGGACTTAAATTCAACGAACTTATATCTACATTACTAAGTACATTTTTAAAAGTATCAGCTTGTACAGATGATTGAGTTTCTCTTAAACCTCTCATGTCATCTCTAAACTGCTCCCTTAGATTTTTGCGATCCTCCTTGGGAGTGTTTCTAAGTTCCTCTTTAAATTCTTGGCGAAGCTCTTTTCTATCTGCCCTTTGCTCTTTATTTAAATTTTGTTTGAAATCTCTATCAATACCAGCTGCAGCTCTAGCCCCTTCTGACATACCATATAGCTCAGGCATAGTTACAAGCTGTCTTCCTAGTCTAGTTACACCCGAAAAACCTTGCTGTATAGCTTGTGCTTCAGCCCTTTGTGCATCAGCAGCAGCCTCTTGTGCCCCAATAGCCTCTTGAAGGTATAACTGTGATCCAATGTCTGCAAGCCTCCCCTCCTCAGCAGCAATAAGTTTATCTAACTGTGCTTTCTCTTGTTGCATAGCTGTAGCCACCTTCTCTTGACCCGCTTGCTGTGCTAACTGAACACGACCAACACCTGCTGCCAATGATCTAGCATCGCCTTCTTTCAGAGCCTCAGTAGCCATTGCTCCTTGAGTCAACAGCTCTCTTCTAGCTAATTCATATGGCTCTTTTTGTATACCTAGACCCTCATAATAATTGACTTCAAGCCTTTTTCTAGCTTCTAGCATTGCCGCAGCAGCAGCTTCTTCCGCTTCTCTCATTTTTCGATTTTGCTCGGATGCTTGTGCAAAACTACCTATCGCTGGTATAGCAGTACTAGCAATACTTGCTCCACTTAATATAGATTCAAATGCCATGATATATATATTTAAACATAAAGATACAAATTTTTAAGGGAACGATTTCATTACTTCTGTCTCAACAGCAAACAGCTCAACAGGAGTAGTAGCTGTATTGGTAAGAGTAAACTCGCAGAAGTGTCCCAATACTCCATAACTCTCTGCGTTTTGATTCTTAGCAAACAATATAAAATCACCGTTATTTAGCACTGGTGGACTAGAAGGGTCAATACTAACAGTCATACTATTATTACCTGCAGGTAAATTAATATTTAAAGCAGTAACAGTACCTATTAACACAGGTGTAGATGTAGCATATATTTGATCGCCTATACTAAGTGAACTACCTATCTCTGTGGTCACAGCAAAGTTTATAGTATATGGATTAGATGCTGTTACTACTGTTGTACAGTTTCCAATACCCGTCATTGACCTTAATGAATAATCACTTGATAATATCGGTGTATTGTTCTCTGTTCTTATATATGCAAACCATGCCCCCTCTTTCTTTTCAAAGAAACTAGCATCAATAAACCCAGTCTTTTGAATGTCAGTGTCAAACTGTCCTGACCATGCATCAGCAGCAGTTGCAAATGATGACTCAAGATTAATGGTCTTGAATATCTTATTATCTAATGGTCCTTCATTAAATACACTTGTGATTAATGAATTATACTGCGATCCATAGAAATTGTTTCTAGGTACAGTCGCACCACCTATTGTCGTAGCAACATTGTGCTTGTATATATCACCTTTGTTAAATGTATAAAAGTGACTATTCATACCAATCATAAAGTCAGGTATGTAACTATAGAACGAAGGGAATCCCTTGAACTTATCACTATATGTTAATGTGTATGTTGTAGACATATTTTTATACTTGATTTAATAGAAATGATGCATATTTTTGGAAAAAACTTGTAGTTAATGTCCAACCAAATGATGCGTCTGGAGCAATAGAAGTAGGCATTGGATGAGCATAGGTATAAGAATATCTAATTAATCCAGTAATAATAGCTCCTGCTGCATCTCTACCTAAAGGAGGGTCTAATTTTGGCTGCTGTAATCCTCCAAAAGAACCATGAGCAGTATCAGCGTGCATTACATTCATATAGATACCCTGCTCTAATGTTGTTGCTGTTATTGATACTGTTTGAAATCCCGATATACCTGTATTAAAAGTATTTACTTCTGTATTTGCTATTTTATCAAATAGGTTTGTGGATTCATTGTATTTATAAATAGCAGCAGTCATATTACCTCCATTCGTAGTACCTTTATTGATAGTCAAACCATCAATAGGTATTTTTTGGTTAAGCTGCCAGAGAAGACCTATCATTCTATTAGCTCCTAATGACGATATAGTATTGCCCCAAACAAAAGCAGTAGGATTTACTAAAGCATTGTCTATGTATTTATTTTTAACCGTTGGATTCACAAAAGTTAAAACATCTCCTTTCTTTAATGCTCCTGAATCATTAATCAAGACTTCCATGCCAGCTGCAGGAGTAACACTTGATTGTCCAGATATTAAAGCAGCGGCAGCAGATAATGTTATATCATTTGTATTCTGTGTAACACTAAGCTCTGTGGAGTTTATTTTTCTAAACTCTAAATCTACACCTGTTTTTTGTTTAAATACATCTGTTCCAGTTCCTATATTCGATGCTGTGTTTACTTCTCCCGCTCCTCCTGCTGCATCTATAGTTATATCATCAGCATTATTAGTTACTGTAATATTAGTACCTGCTTTGATAGTCTTAAACTCTAAATCAACACCTGTCTTCTGCTTAAATACTTGCCCCGCACCTGTTCCTACATTTGATGCTGTATTTGTTTCTCCACCACCACCAGTAGGAGGTGTTGTAACATAAGCCAATGAGTCAGCTTGTGATAACTGAACACCATCTCTAATAATAACAGCACTACCTGCATTTATAAAGTCCTTTAGTGACTCAGCCGCTGCTAAATCAAAAAAGTCATACGTACCAAGAAAAAAAGTCTGATTGCCAGACACCTCTACTTGAAGCTCTTTGACATATAAAGTATTTGCTGTTAAGTTTTTTATTCCTATAGGAATCATAATCTAAATTTTAAGGTACACATGATGGTGTCGATGCAACAACTCCGTTTGCGTCAACTTGAATGACAGCAGCTCCAACTACTGAATAGAATCCAGCACCAGCTAAAGTAGTACCATTAGCGTCTGTATATATTATATCACCAACACCAGGATTACCTGCTGATCCGCCCACAACCACATGGTAGTATGTTGTTACCGCACCGACTGTACATAATCCACTCGCATTCGTTGCTGAAGGAGCAGCTTGATAACTTTCCCAAGCAGACAATGCAGTAGGACAAGCCGGTGTTATTTCAATCTCTGATTTATCACATGGGCTTATAATGGTCATTGTGGCTATGCTTGGACTAGCGGCAGGTTTTGGTATAATCATCTTACACGTTCCTAATCCTGTAGCTTTTAAAAACACCGAAGTAGGATCTACCGTTACGCTTTTAATAGTTCCTGTTTTATTGAAACCATTACCATTAAATTGATAATCAATTAGTGAAGGAAAGGTAGACCCAGAAATGCTACAATCAAAAGCAGTTATACCCGTATACAATGGGTTAGCTGCCGGACTGTTTATGAAACCAAAGTTAGGAGAGTATATAGAATTGTATGTGACACCATTATACTCAACTTTCACACCATCAGGTACTCCTTTGAAATCAATATCTAAAACCACTGCACCCGTCGCTGACCCTAAATCAATATTAACAGTATAAAACCCTCTAGAAGTATCCATAGATAATGTAGTACCACACGCAAGATTACAAGCAGAGCATAAGGTGTTTATTTCTAACAATCCACTTGTCTGTTTTCTATTAAATCCACCTGTTGAGTACCATCCGTCAGTAGCTTTTGTTGTTAACGCAGAAGATGTATATACAGCTGTAGCCTTGTCTAGCGTTGGTCCATCTAAGTAGTACGTAGCTGAAGTGCCACATGTACAGCAAGCATCGTCTGCACTAGTATTAGAATAACAAAGCGTAACAGCTACAGGTTTTCTATAATCATATATAAGATATAAATTATCGTTATTGCTTCCCGAAGGCATTGTAAACGAACCCGTAAACACACCGCCACTCCCTGATGCAGCAACATTTGAAGCAGCAGCCAACAACGATGCAATATCAGTTGGAGTGTTATTATAAAGTGTTGCTGTTCTAAGTTGTGCGAAGTTGTTGACAGAACTATCAAAAGCAAAATTATCACTTTGAAGCCTATTGCTTATCAACTCGACCGTAGCTCCGTCTATAGGCACTATATTTCCACCTTGAGGACCTATGATTTTATTATACTGAGAAACCAAAGGAGAAGCTGTGCCTTCTGCCAACGACACAAAATTAGAATGCAATGCTGAATTAAATGAACCTGAACTCCATCTATACTCATTGTGTATAGTCTTGTCAGAATCATTGTCATCAGATATACAAACCTGAAACACATTTAATGTATCTGCACTTGGGTTTTCTACTGTTATCTCTAAATCTAATGATGCATTTGGATTTGGATCACCAGGAGGAGCGTAAACTATACTTACTGTTGCTGTTTGTGGATCAACGGTTGATTTATTAACTGTAAAACTACCTGTTCCTAAACCATTTAACACTTCAACCACAGGAGGATTAGAGTCATATGTCACCACAACATTAAATACATCTCCGGGAGTTATACTTGAAACATTATATGAAACAGTACATAGTCCTACTGTTTGCCCTAAGTCAACAGTATAAGAAACAGATTTTGTAGGAGTGACTAAAAACTTTTGCTTTACCCCTCCTTCTACTAAAACTGGAGTAAATGGCAATGCTATATTAGGAGATGAAAGGACATATTCTTTCATATATGGATCATAAGCTCCTAGCTTTTGAGTGTTTGGAAAATCAATAAATAAATTCCTAAACCACGACCCCATCCCAAATCTAGAAATAACAGTAAGCTGATCATTATTATACGACGCCCCCTTTAGCTGTATTACTACTCCTCTTTTAGAGTCTGTAAAATACTTATCGTATCCATAACTCGCAAAAGACTCTGGGTTATCACCTATACCATATTCTTCTAAACGAGCTATCTGAGTACCTAGCACTTCAGGAACTGATGTTACTACACCTCCTGCTGCTGCATCTGACAATAAATTCTTACCTGCTAACACATATGATATCTTATCTTCTTGTAGAACAAGAATATCCGTAGCTCTAGCAAATATTTTTTGTATCTCTCCAAACGATGGCTCAAGTGCTTTAAAGTTTAATAGACCTAAGTTGAATTCATTTAAGTTATTAACATTAAAGCTATAGACACCACTATATGTTAAGTCTGCAAATCTATGAACCTCTCTAAAGTCATCACCCTCCAAAACAGCAGATGTTCTATTGCCTATAGACATAATGCTTCTAGTAATCGAATCACGTATTTTAAAACTTTCTACCCCGTTACCAAATGCAAAACAATTCTGAAATTCAGTGTCTATAATCGCAGGTAATAGTGCTGTTTGATTCTGCACATTCCCCATATGAAACCCACTGGTTATTGGATACGACACTGGTGATTCGAAAAATATATCAGGGGCTGCATCTTGAGATTGAGTCTCAAATACAATTTCCGACCCAGGTGAAACAATAGTAAACTTGCATTTTATACTAGAGTTAAAAAATCCACCTATTAAAAAATATATTCTACCATCAGATTCAACAAACCAGCGAAAATTAGGACCTAACTGTGGATCAAACATACCATTATTACCCCCCCTAGGCACATCTCCATTAACAGGTGCTAGTGTAGGTATATAATTAGCTGTACCTATCGTGTCTTTTATATTGTCACCAATCCACCAAAACCTTATATCTGTATAATCTGCACTAGACACATACTCTCTATTTAAAGTGTAACTACCTCCATTGTTTGAAAAAGCATAACTTTGAGCATCTATGTCAATGTCTACTGTAATCCTAGCCCCCGCTGGTATTGAAAAATTAGAAATTAAATTGTTGTCCGAATCAAAGTTTAGATACTCATAACTTAAAACTGACACTGTACTGATAGGGCTACCTATCGTTGAAATATCTTGAAGAGGAGGATCTAAATATATTCCTTGATTGAAGTCAATAGAAATATTAGCATTTCTTATCTTCATGTAAACACCAGCAGGAGGAGTTGTGCCATCATCGAATTGTATAAACTCTTTTTCTTTTGATTCTTTTTCTAGTACAGTTACTGTTGTACATCTATCTAGAGAACCAGAAAAGTCTTTTTTAACTGTTAAAACATCACCATCAGATACTTTCTGTGCATTTTCTCCTTCTAATAAAAAGAAACAATCAGCAGTCCCTGGCTGTTGAAAGTAAATATTAGAGTATATTGTTTCGTATAAATCTTTATTCTGCTTGATTGCAAACTTATATCTACTAGCCCAAAAGGGAGGTGTTTGCCCCGTTGGTACTTCTATTCTAATTTTGTTTTTAAAGGAACTCTTAGAGCAAGGGATATGAACAATATTATTCGGACTAACTAATACTGTCGTAGATCTATTATACTCATCCATATATATCATTCCAACCTCATAATCTCTATTACTGTGCAAACTTGACGTTTCACTTACTGATTGATAAGAAACAGATAAGCTTGTGATTTTATAATATTCTGCAATTAAAGGGAGTCCACCACCAGGTAACTGATATAAAGAACCGATTAATTTTATAAATATTTCATTTGAAGAAGCACCTCCAATTGCAATCCCTTGACCTACCCCGTTAATCCCGAATGCAGTTTTCTCGTACACGTTACCTACCGAATCTACTTTATTCAAAGGTATAGAGCAGTTTACGATGTCAGTTAAAGTTAAACCATCGCAAGAAGTTGCTACTGGTTTTACACTAGAAGAGTCACCTATTTTAAGATCAAAATCTTGATTAAACTGTAAATCTTGGACAGTTGCAAAATCTTGTTGCAAAACGTAAGAGAAATTTATGATTGTCTCTGGTGTTTGCTGAAGTCCCGTTGGAGAAGCACCATCTACAAAAAAACTGTCGTGTTCAAATGTAAACGAAAAAGAAAGCCTACCGCCCGCTTTTAACCCAACACCATTAATTACATCGCTTAGATTTATTAAAATCTGACTGTTATTGATATTAACAAGATGACTTGTTAGATTATATCCAGTACCCTGAGTTGTACTAGATGAAACAGTTTGCAATCCTATTTCTGTAGATATATAACTTGCACCATATTGTAATTTTAAATCGTTAATATCAAAACCATCAGTGTAATTACCATACACTAATCGACTATCCATAATAGTTTGAGCCTTTGCTTTTATAGGTACATTATCGTATAGCCTTAATATTTCATTATCATCTAGTATTGAATATATCTTATTATTAGAAAATTCATAAGTGTAATCTTGATTGTCCCCGTAACCTAAATCTTCTTTATTTAATTTTTCTATAACTCTTATTACAGAATTACTTGACTCTTTAAATAATAAATCAATACCAACAACAAGACTGCTACCCGTATTAAATGTAACAACAGCCGTATTAAATATATTTTCCATACCCTCATTTAAATAAGATGTACTATTATATTCAAAAGTCTTTGGTATGAAAGCCACATCACTAAACTGAGAGGTAGCAGAATACATGTCATCAGCATATCGATACCTATAAGCAAAACAGATAAACTTATCCTCTAAAAAGTTCTGTTCAGAACCCCTATTTAACAAGGTAAAAGCTGGACTATTTACAGGTGGTTTTTTTACAACCAATAAAGACTCTGCTAATAAAGTAGCAGCCGCAGAGCTACCTCCGTCTATATTAGTGGCAGGATATGCATAGCTACCAGTTACATTTATAAATCTAGGTTGATTAAAATTATCTGTAAAAAATAATAAGTCATCAATCTTATCAACACCTGTTATTAAATATTGTGAATTAAAATTTAAAGTAGTGTTTGTGCCACCTCCATCATCTACGCTTATCACATGATACTTAACTGAATTGTTTATCATATTATACGAGACAATCATGTCAAGCTTATTAGTAGCTTGTCCTCCTGTATGTGCAGAGTCAGTAACAAACCAATATACGGTGTCATTAGCTCCGTCTTCAAAAGCACCTATACACTTTGCACTAGAGCTTAATGGTGCAGTATTATAACTTAAAGTAGTAAGTCTCTCGTTACCTCTACTATTCTCTACAGCACCTATCTCAGAAAGCTCAGTAGTACCTACTCTAACATTTAATGCATCTATATACTCACCATTAGGAACAAGTCTTTCGTCAAGACCTTTGTTCATTTTACCTTTGATAAAGTTCCGCTGTAACTTAGCCATATTATTTTATCCACTTGTCCTGACCTCTCATGTTCATCAATAACCTGCCAGGATGTATGTTACTTAATCGTATCTTTGCATTTCGTAGAAGTGCTGTCTTTTTCTTTTGAGATCGTCTTATTATATACTCTTGAACATTTAGCTTTGATTCAAGAATAGCATATGTTATATACGCATATACAAAATCCTCAAACATCTTGTTCACAGTAATAAGACTATCATCACCATTCTCCATTCCATCAGAAATATATTCTAATATACAATTTTCACCAGACATTGTAGAGTCAAAGTTTATAACACCACTTTTTTTGTCAATAGTAAATGTTGGATTTGCATTTGCCGTCTCTGTATTCAAACCATATCTAGCACTGCCCGGATAGTCAAAGTACCAACAGCCATCGCAACAGTATCCTTCGAAACCATCAAACTGACTGTTCTTATTCAAGTATATACTTTTCTTTGTGCCTTTGATCCTATCGAAATCTAAAGTTGAGTATTCAGGACTCAGTACATTACCATCTTGATCGAATAGAAACTTCCCTGTATTGTCTTGTAGATATGCTAGTGCAGAACCAACTTGAATGTTCTCTGTCAATGGTCTAAGCACTCCATCTTTATATAAAGATATCCTTACCCAGTTCACATAGTCAGAAGGTAATATAAATCTTAGGTTCTCATCTATTGGAAGCTCAAGGACTTTTATCTCCTTAAATGCATCGTAGTTGAGTTCTTGTATCGCTCTCTTAGCATGAAATAACACCTTGTATCTGCTCTCGTTGTTGACTAATGAATGGTTACCCATATACATCAACTGATAGTTGTTTACAATGTCATATAGACTGACATATTGATAGGATCCCCAGTTCTTATTTGTCGGTGTAGCTCCTGCGTTATCGTAATATTGAAACTGTGTTATATATGCCATTATTTTTTCTCTTGTATGTTAATTTGGTCTTCTGCTTTCGCAAACTGAACCGCTTGTATCTCTCTTATTGACATACCCGCCATGTGTAGTATTTTTATTACTAAATCCACCTGATCGTCAATAGCTAACTCAAAATCTTGATAGTCTGCTTGTGTTTGGTCGAAGATAGGCGTTCCACCCGTTATAGTAGTAAACGTCCACTTAGGGTCTTTAGGATACCTTATATATTGTGCCTGTACATCATTCGCACCATTTATTGTAGCAGGGAATACAGTAATCGCTGAACCATTCTGAACGTATGCCGGAAACTTCTCGGTAGGT
>Ga0208666_1000344_pt1 | contig 22866 bp, 33 predicted proteins | sample 5B_taG_FD_184078 | JGI IMG/M metagenome (GOLD analysis project Ga0208666, IMG submission 184078) | Marine viral communities from the Subarctic Pacific Ocean - 5B_ETSP_OMZ_AT15132_CsCl metaG (SPAdes) (version 2) | ecosystem: Environmental > Aquatic > Marine > Oceanic | place: Pacific Ocean...
GTCAGCAGCATCTTCATACACACGCTACCACCTATTGCACCGGCCTGTAATCATTGCACCCCTCGATGGGGTGGTTACCGAGTCCGCATGTCCTCTCACCCTCCATGGGGTTGGCTCCGCATGCTGCACAGGGGGCCATTCTGGCTTTCCTGATAACACGGACGAAAGACATCTAGAACACCTCAGACGCTGGTTCTACCAGACATCCCGGTATCTATCTCGTGAGTCTCTACTGCTCTGTCGTGTGTGTTGGTCTTCGCGCCGAGAGCCTCGAGGTTGTAACTCTGGCTAGTAGCGCCCTTGTTGGTGACGTCTTCCGATTCCAGTAATGTGTTGTTGGTGCTGTACTGCTGGTGGTAGGTGTTACCGCCTGTCTCGATGTGGAATGTAGAGGCATCAGGCGTGGTGCCGAATGTCTGTATCCTGTGCTGGTCTCCCTTCTGCACAGTGCCGTACTTCTCCACACCCTCACCACAACCAGTCTTCATCATGCAGCCACCGGCCTTGTCCAACTTACCACCGCAACTGGGGCACTTACCCTCTGCCTTGGACACACACTGAGACTTGACACAGGACCCCTTCTCCATCTTACCGCCGCATGAAGGGCATGTTTTCATGGCCTTCTCGAGGAGGGCTTGTGCTTTCTCTAGCATTTCGTATGCCTCGTTGGAGGCTGGGCTTGGTATAGGTCTCATTTTCAGTACAACTCCCTTACTTCTTTGTGTTGAGCGGCCATCTCGTGTATCTCTTCCCATGACATCTCATGCACCTCTTCATTGGTGAAGGAGTCTAATTGCGCATTGCTCTCTGACTTGAGGACTGTCTCATCGTTCCTGAACGGGTCATCCAGCATGTCTATGGAGAGGGGAGTGTTGGTACGGACGTAGCCGGCCCTCTTGAGGAGGACCGCTGGGTTCTCCACCATCTTGCGAAGTTGCGCATTCTGATTGCGAACCGACCTTATGTCGCTGTCCATGGACTCCATCTTGGAGATGAGAGCGCTCATGAGTCGCTCGGTGGTGTTCTCTTCCTCGCTCATGTAAGCACCTACTGGGGTCTGTATCCACCGAAGGTACCTGTATGGGGTCTCATCCTCGAGTTGGTTCTGGAGGAGATGACAGTTCCGGGTAGTTGCTTGGTCCTGTTGTCAGGGTTGAATTTAGTACCACGCTCGTTGTATTTGATGACCGGTACTCCATTTGCGAATTGGTTGATGCCTGACGGTGCATCATCTGATTTAGTGATGGACATATTGATGTCCTCGAGCATGAAGTCACCTACTTTGAGGATTTCACTGATGTGTGATTTTGCGAGTTCGGCGTCCCCTGTCTCAAGTGCGTCAGAAAGCGCTGCTGCGTGGACATTCATCTTTCTAGCCATGGGGTCCATCTTCGTTAAATCCATCGTGCTCGCCCTTCCGTATGCATGCTGTCTTAATTACACTTATGCTCCACGAGGCCTTCTGGCGTTCTGTAGGGCATTGGAGACATTCTGCCCTAGAGTGTTAGGTCTCCCTCGCTGCTGGACGCTGGAGAAAGGTGCTCCTGAGCCCATTGATGAACGCTGCTGTGGGCTCGCTGGACCCCTTGGAGTCCTGATGCCGACTCCCTCACCGCCCGGTTGGGACGGCGGCATGACCTGCTGCATGAGTCCGGCTGGCATGCCTCTGGCTGGCATGCCTCTGGCTGGCATGCCTCCCATCATCGGTGGCATACCGCCCATAGGTGGCATACCGCCCATAGGTGGCATACCGCCCATAGGTGGTGCTCCCCCAGCAGGAGGGGCCCCTTCCATCTCTGGGGCTTGCTTGCGATAGACGAATCGGATGTCCCTCTCGCCCTCTTGCATCAACTCTGGCTTGTAGCCGAGCATCATCATGCGCTGAGCGAGGTTGGCCTCCATCTCATCTCTGCGTAGTCTGGTAATCTCGTCCTCCTCCTCGTTCGGATAGAGTGTGAGTTTCCAATCATGCACGTCCATCTGCTTAAGCATGCGTGGGAAGAGCACTTCGGTGTACACCTTCTGACCGAACTCGACTGCTCTGTTGGTCACGAGTATCTGCATACCCTCATTGTTGAGGCCTCCGCTCTTACCGTTGTCAATCATGAATACTGCAGAGACACCGAAGTACGCTGCGATTCTGTTTCTTATCTCATCTCTGACAGCGGTGTACTGCATCTCCTCCATGGTGTCCATGAACTTGACCCAGTTGACTCCACCCCTGCCTGTGGCAGACTCTATACCGACCTTCGGTACGTAGTGGGGGTCTCTCTCCATCTTCTCGTCGACTGCTTTCCAGAATGACTTCATCGACTCTAGATTGTCGGTGGTGACCGATATGATTCCCTTGGGTATCCTCCTCTTCTGATATGCAGTGTACATGTAGTTGTCCATCGCTGTTAGTGTCATCGCCTGTCTCCACATGGTATTGACAGGGCTCTTCCCATAGAGTTTGGAGGGGTTGTACTTGCTGACATGCAGCACCTCGCCCTTGAGGTAGTACTGGGTCTTTCCGCTACCGGCCATGTTGACATAGTGGGCGTCCTCCATCTTGGAGCCGCATACCTGACATGGGTCGTCTTGACCGGGATATGAGACTTGGTCGCGGTGGATGGGACACACCTTGTACCTGCCTCCTCGGACTCCTCTCTTGTCAGATACTATACGCATGAATATCGGGTCTCCCCTGATTATCTCCTTGACCCTGTAGAACATTATCTCCGAGGTCTCCTCATCAACGAAGTACTCCTTGACTAGGATTAGGAAGGCGTCATCAACGACGTTCAGGTCATGCTCTATCTCCTGCAGGACATTCATGAATGACTGTTCCATGGAGTTCTCCTGATTGAGCAACCACTTGGGGTAGATTACCTCATCAACGTCGCACTTTCTCACCGCTCCCTCGCATAGAGTGCAGGCTTCCACCTCGTGCTTGTACTCCTCACCGCACTCTGTGCACTTGACCTCGAACTTCTTCTCCCAGTAGTATCCTCTCCTGAATACCTCCTGATTGAGTTTGGCGAGCACTGTGCGTAGTATGAGATTCTCGCGTGATACGGCGAATAACGCTGGTATCGTTATTCCCTGTGCCAGAACCGGCTCCTGTATGCCGGTGGTGTAGAGGGGCATCTGGGGCTGCGGTGTGGTTCTCCTTCGGAACGGTCTCCCTAGGGCGGATAGGAATCGACTGACTCTGCTTTCTTCATCTGCCATCAAAGTCCCTCCGTCCATTTGGTGATATCATCCACAGTGCACTCCCATTCGCTCAGGAGATTCTCAGCCTTCTTAGTATCATCCTTCCAATTCGAGAAGCGCACTACGCGCATCAACTGCTCCTTGCGAAGGGGGTCTTCCTCATGGATGTATTGCAGGACGGCCTTGGCCTGAGTGTCCTTCATCCTCAGATGGGGTAAAATGCCCTTGAGGAGTTTCTCGACGTGGGCCTTGGAGTAGAACTGAAGTCTGTGCTGGCTTCTGGTGCTGTTCTTGTGAATCTTCTGATTCAACTGCAGCACTCCGCAGTCGAGGGTCTTGTGCAATTGCTCGCAGTGAGCCCTACCTCTGTCGCCCGTTGCGACGAAACCTGCACGAGCCTCACCCCTGCCTGTTATTGTGATGTATCCGTCCGCGTCCAAGAAGCCGGCGGCGTATGCCATCGGGTCCTTGAGAATCAGGCCATCACCCATCATCTTCACGAATGTGCCTCTGGACGCACCTGCTGTGATATCCTCGTCATCCCCGTACATCTTGAGTAGTTTCGACAACTTGGAGGGTGTCATGCTCTTGTGCACGGAACCGTGTTCCATCAGACGCTCATGTAACGAGCGTGAACTGAGAGGACCCTCCAACGAGAGAATCTCAGCGGTCTTGGACAGTGTCTCCCTGTCCTTGGTACTCAGGGTGTCTGCCTGATGAAGGGTAGAACGCCACATCTTGCGAGCCTCGGTCTTGTTGCGCATGGCACCCGCCCATGCTCTCTGCTCCTCGTCCCCCCAGACATCCTCGAACTCGTCGAGTGATTTCAGCGCAGAGTCCGCGTTTTCCCACAGGTTGCAGGCCTGTATGAGACCCACCTGTCTGGAGTCCGAGAATCTACGCAGGCTCTTGAGGTCCCTGTCGGAGAGACCCAGATTGCGAATTGTGTCATACCTCTCACCAGCCCAGTGTATCGAATCGAGAGTGGCCTTGACTTCGAGGGCCTTCAAGGTCCTGACATCCTCTATGATAGTGTCAATCTCAGTCTTGGATTCCTTGTTGCTCCTCCTCATCTTGCGCAACTTGTCGACGAAGTCGGCAGCAGTGCACCCCAAGTGTGTCTCGAACCAGCCCTCACCGGTTATGGAGAACATGCTCTTTATGACTGGTCTCTCCAATGTGGTAGGCTCTGACTTTGTGATTTCAAAGGAGTCATTGAGAAAAGCGCTGCCCCACATACTTGACCCCTCATTTGACCTTTACTTAACTACTCCTGTACCCTTGACAATACAGGAGGCGCTTTGAGAATCTGCCAAGCATCATCCATAGGTGTGCTCTTGACTATGGTGGGTTTACCACCGACACCCTGCTTCTTGGCTCTCTTTCTCTTGGTGGCTGCTTTCTTCTGCCCGGTCGACATGGAGCGTGATGTCTTCGGTGTGTCGCTGCTGACCTTCACTGATGGTCTGCACTTCGGATACCCCTTGCTTGACTTCTTTGCCTTCGACCTACCGCATGGTGGGTGTTTGCCGTCCTTGTCCTTTCTCGACACATCGACCCATTTCTCCTTGAACCATCGGTTGAGGTTCTTGACTACAAGGGTGTCATGGCAAGTGCATCGTTCCATTCATTCACCCCAGAAGACGGTGTACTCATTGGAATCTTTAACGTAGGTGGTGTTCATTTCTTCTTCCCCTTTTTACCACGGAACTTTCCACGGCAATACTGCACAGCCCAGCCATTGGCATATGCTGATGGGTATACCTTGAACTTCCTCTTTGCTGCTGCCTTGCCCTCGGGACATAGTTTCTTCTCAAGAGAGTCCCACGCCTTCCCCATAGAAGTGCAATGCCCGCATTCACATGAGTCAGTCATATCACGAACACCATCTTAGTCAACTTGTCAGCAGCCTTGCGCTGTGCGTGAAGCAGGCTGTAGCATGGGCATCTAGGTGGTTTCATCGAGCATTTCATCACGCCCTTCTCCATGCACTTGCAGGGGTTCTTCTTATCGCCGCCGCAACAGCAACTATCTCTTTTCAATGCCATTAACAATTCCACCTTTTCAACGCTGCACCTTTCGGTGTCAATTTACCGTCCTTGCTGGTCGGTCCCTTGGAACCGCCCATGCGAGCACAGAAGGACTTTCTCCTCTTGGCCCTCTTGCTTCCGGGCTTGAGTTTGGATGGCTTGGTGGTGACAGGCGCCTTCAGGTTCGCACCCGTCTCCCTCTTGAACTTGGCACGACCAGCGGCGTTGAGACCACCCTTCTTGTGGTGTCTCTTGGGGTTGTAGCCGTGGAACGGCTTGGACTTCTTCTTGGCCTTCTCGAAGTGACCGTCTAGCAGAGTGAATGATGCATGTTGCATAGGCGTGCAGCAATCACAGTATTCCCACTCCATAGTATCACCTTATGGTATCATCCAAGGGCTCCCGTAATTTGACTTTCTATGGTCCTTGCCTCTCATCCATTCATCTAGGCCGGGTAGGATGTCATCGAGAAGCATGACGCTGCCCTTGAACTCCTTCGTTCCCCAATTGGCCAGAGCGAGGCTCATAGCCAAGTCGTCATTGACGCCGACGCTCTCCAGCCTACCGTTCTTCTGCATGCCGAATCGATTGAGTTCCTCTTCCACGCGATGTGTGTACTCCCTGCTCTTTTCGTTGCCGTATGGAAGTTTTATCTTGCCCTGCTCGAACGCCATGAGTAGCGACATGAACAGAGTCTCCTTCTTGGTGCGAGTCGTCATGAAGGTGCGAATGGGAATATCAGCCTTCATGTTCTGCAACTCGGCCTCGAACATGCGCTGGAAGTTGTTGCCCTCGAGTTCGATGAGTTCAGGCTTGAAGCGGTTGTTGAGCATGAGCATCATATTCCTCTGGGCGTTGCTGCCGAGCCCCTTGTCGTGAACGACGTGCACAATCTGCTTGATGTCATCATCACCCAAGTAGCGCATCACCGTCATGGCGGTGTAGTCGGCGTTCTTGTCAGAGGATATGGCTGGGTCCCAGCCGATGAAGTGCTGTCCCCACACCCCGTCAGCCTCACCCAGTTCGTTGTAGTTGGTCTCTGCCCTCTCTATGAGGGTGAGTTCCCTGTCTCTCGCAGCCTCGAGTATGTCCATCGGGAACATGCTGGCCACATCGTGAATGGGCTCGCACAGGTACTCGCGGCTGAACTGTATGGCTGGCATGGACAGTCTCCTCTGCTCCAGCGCCTCTAGGTTCCACCGCTCTGGCCACAGGGCTATGCCCTTCTTGTCGATGGCGGGATAAGTTTCGACGCAGAACGTGTCCTTCTGCTCCAACTCCGCATACAGGTCGTTGTAGGAGAACGGTGTTCCGACCATCATGAGTTTGCTGGTGTGGTGGAGGACGGGGAGCAGGACACCGTAGAACCAGTCTGCCGTTCTCTGCAACTCGGTCCCGCTGGTGCCCCAGAGGATATCGTCGCACACGACGACGTCAGGGTGGAAACCACGAGTGGCACCACCCACCGACTTCGCCATCATTCGGCTGCCGTTGGTGAACTCGAAGTACGACTTGGCCCAAGGCTTGCCCTCCGGCTTGAGACCCCTCAGACATGGTGATGTCTCTATGTTGTTGCGGATGAAGCGCATATGCTCGAGGGTCTGCTCCAGAGAGTGTGAGAAAATCATGATGTGGGTTCCGGGGTTGAACGCAGCCATCCACAATGCGTATGACATGAACAGGGTGGACTTGCCGTGGTCTCGGGATGCCTTCACGCAGTAGTAACTCTGGGTGCTGAGCCCCTTCTCCCACATCTCGTGGTGATGGCTGTAGTGGAATCCCAGTATCTCGGTGAAGAAGTACTTGAACGACTTCTTGGACATCTCCCTGTCCATCTCCAAGACGAACTGCTTGACACCCTCCTCGCTCATATTAAGCACCCTGCAACTGTCCCTGCTTCCTAGCCTTCTCCTCCGCGTCGGGGTCTTCGTAGGTATCGAATAATTTCTTCTGCTCTGAGAGTATCTTCTCCTGTTGATTCGTCGGTGGCTGCCCTTGCTGGGATTGAGTCGTAGCGGGCTTGAAACCCTCCGCAGGTTTGATTTGTGCTCCATACGATAGCATGTTCTCTTGAGTATCACTCACTGGCACCGTCGGCTGAGCGACCTTGACTTCTCGAGCAGGTTGAGCGGGACCAGCGTACTTGGGGTCGAAGACCATTTGGGTCATTCCATTAACGTCTCGGAGGTTTTCGTGTTCTTTGACTTCCAGCGGGCTGGGTTTTACCACAGCGACTGGTGGGGCTGCTGGCTTCATGCGCCTGCCGGCAGCACGTACACCGACATTACGCGCTATGGGAGAGACTGAGCCGTAGGCCCCAGCGCCGGCGCCTAACGCGCTGGTCGGGCTCCTACCGGAGGCGAGTGCGTCCAATGTTCTGAATCCACCGTAGGCACCGGCTAGTCCCCTGCCTATGTTCTCCCCTGTCTTCAACCTCTTGTACTCGTTTGAGTCCATACCGTACCCGAGTTTCTCTGCGGCAACAGGAGCGATTAACTTCTCGCCACCAAGGAGGTTGAGAAGTCCTATTTGCTCTATGGCACCCCCACTGCTGAGGTCGTTGACAGCAGCCATGTTGTTCGCTGTCTGCTTGGGGTCGAACAACTGCTTGCGAACGAGCACCTTACTCATCGGCACCACCCCCGAAAGCCACCTTGACTGCCTTGACGATGGTGGGGCTCATGTTGAATGTGTCAGCGACGCGATGCCAGTCGCCCTTGGAGAACAAGATGGCGCGGACGTCGTGCTTCGTGATGCTCATCTTCTCGGCCATGTAGGAGAGGTCATCCTCGTTCATCATGCTCAGGTTCTGCGAGGGTAGGTGCTTGCGGATGTTATCGTCGTTGAGGGCGTCCTTGTACTGGAGGTTCTCCATCGCCTTGATGAGCCTGTCCTCTATCGGCGAGGAGTCACCACGGAGATACTGGTCGAGCGTCTGCTGGTAGGGGTCCGACAGCGTCTGCTGGAACCTCTGCTCCTGCGGGGTCATCGGACCGGTGGGCGCTGGCGCTCTTCCCTCTCCTCCCAAACCGCTCCTCGCTACATACACGCGACGCACCTGCTCAGGAGGCGCATAGCGGAATGCCCTTTGTGCTTGTCGGTATTCCTCGCTGGGAGTAATAGGTGGAGTGGAAGGAGGGGTCTGCGCGGGCGCAGGCTGCCTGACCGTGGCGTACTGCGGGCTGATTGGCTGCTGCTGCTCCGGCTCGGCTATGGGGGTATCCGCCATCCTGTCGAATTTGAGGTGATACTGGTCGAGATGCTCGGGCAGGTCCATGCTCATGGGAGCCGTCGGGAACCCAGCGCTGTTCCTGCCGGTGTTGGGGCCGACAGGTGTCTCATCGAGCAGGGACCTGTTAGGTGTGTGGCCGTAATGATGGGATAGGGCGGCGGCGACCAGTTCGGTCGCGTGTCTCTGCCCCTCCACATCGGGGTGGAGTCTTATGCCCGGCCAATCGGCTTCTCTCAGTTGGCTGACACCGGGGAAGTTCTCGCTCTCACCGAGGAGTTGCGCGTAGGCGAAGAGTTCTGCGGCGGTCTTATGGCTCGACCCTTTCTTCCTATCTCTATGATATTTGTTCGTCAACGAGCCCGCCTTGATATGGGTCTTCATGTCATCGAGGGAGACACCCTCTGGTAGTTGCACTTCATTACGAAGGTCATCTAGTAGTTTTTTTGCTATTCCCTGTGACGTATCACCCATCATGAGGTGAAGGGCACTGGGAGTCTGAGCGAGTTTCTGAGCGAGCGCGAGGTTGTCCGTCTCATTGGAGAGAGCGTCTCTCAGAGTGACAGGACCCCCCTTGTCCTGCATGATGACCTTGTCGAGGAGTTCCTTCGGCATCTTTGATTGGTTGAGGTTGTAGAGTATATCTGCGAATTTTCTGGTGTCGGTGGGCGAACCCTGCACCTTGCCGATTCCGTAGAGTGCGTCGGGCATGTGATGAATCATCTCGTGGGAGTGTAGGTTGTCGACGGCGACACCTGCATCGGCACCCAATCTGTTGAGGAATGTGTCATTCAACTCACCATTCGGACCTATCGTCTCCCCTGACTGCGCCCCCCTCTTCCTACCACCGACCGGCATCCCGGTGGCGGGGTTGAACGAGAGGTCCTTGACGCTGATGTGACCGACGTTGATGCCCTCGTCGTATCTCCTTGGAGTCACTCCCGCATCCGTCATCATGGCGGCGAGGAAGGGTGCGAAGGGGATGGCGTAGGACTCGTGGAACCTGCCTAGTGAGGGTTGGTTGCCCCTCCCAGAGTTGGTGTACACCGTGCCGAGGTTTCCTGCTTTACCTCTGACCTTGGTCTCGGAGGCCTGTGCTTGGCTCTTAGAGTGCTGGAAGTCCATTGAGCGCAACTTCCTCCATTCGTCGCTTTTCACAGGGGGGAGGTTGTGCTCCTCCGAGTTCTTGTGGGCCTCGTTGTATCTCCTGATTGCCTCATTGACGAAGTCGGCGGGTTCTATGTTGGTCAGCCCCGCCTCCCTCAGCCTCCTCCCGACCTTGTGGATGACGCCGTCGATGCCGTGCCTGTGCTCGACGCCATGCTCGTCTGTGAACACGGCCTCCCCGAACTCACCGAGACCGAACTCCCCCTGCGGCATCCCCAACTCGCCGTAATGCGAGAAGAGGGGTCTGTCGAATCCTTGCTCGTTCAGCGGGTTCTCCTCCGAGTGGAAGAACTCAGGTGGTGGGTTACCATAGTAGAAGGGTTGGCCAGTCACTGGATGGACACCGTGATTGCCATCACCCTTGAGAATCGGATACCCCTTCTTGAGAATGAACCTCATGCCGTTCGACCGCCCCTTCCAACGTCGTTGCCGATGGTATGAGCGCCGAAGTGTCGTGGGTCGTTCTTCGCATCCTCGGTCGCCCCCGAGGGACGTGTCGTCTGCTTGGGACCGTTGGACGGGTGGTTGGGGAGCATGGTACCACCGCCTGATGTGTCTGCGTCGCCCTTGCCCTTCCTCTTGCGCTCCTTCTCGCGCAGGAGTTTCTTGCTCTCCGACAACATGTGGCGGAGTTGTTGAATGGTGGCCCAGTCGAATCGCTTCTGCAGGTCGGAGCCGGAGTGCAGGTCCTCGCTCGCCATGATTGGCATGGGTGGTGGAGGAGCAGAGGCTCCCATCCCCATGCCTGTTGTGCCTCCGCTCATGTTCAGATGTGGTGCGCCGGCGATGACCGGCGGGTTGATTGGTGGTGCTCTCATGGGCTTCAGTTTGGGCCTAGGCGCACCTCTGGTGGAATATCCGCTGATTTGTGGTATGGATGGTGATGCCGGTGTTCGGACCTGACCCTGCTGGACCCTGACCTGCTGCCTGCCTATCTGCTGCATGTACTTCCTCGGGTCCTCCAGCCTGAGAGGCTGCTTCGTCTTGATTCCCCTGTGCTCCATCTCGACTGCGAGGTGGGCCCTCCCGAGACCGGTTCTCTTGGTCTTGCCGCCCAGCGCCCTCGACCTGAACTTGGCACGACGGCTGGTGGCCGACTTCGGGTCGTATCCCCCGACAGGCCTCTTGAACTCGCCAGTGCTGGGTTTGAATTTCTTCTGAGCCTCCTTCTTACGCCTCTTGGCCCTGTCTTTCGACTTGGACTTGAGGAGTTCAGACCAAGCGTCTTTCATCGGCTCGCTTTTCAAATTCTCTAGCATTGAAGGGTCGAAAGACGGTTGTGCATTCTTCAATTTCAGTGCCTTTAACGTAGCCATGTACATAGCCATACTAGTCCTCATGACTTCTTCCTGAGTCATATCATACAAGCCAGTTTGCTCTCTGTAATCACGTAGAAGAGCATCGATAGAATTTGCTAGTTGAGGTGGTGAGCCTTGTGGAGAATTGCTAAGAATTGTGTGGTCGTGTAGCGCTTTCAACTGGTTTTCATAGTCGCGTAAGGCAGGTTCAAATGATTCATAGCCCTCTTCAGAACCCATTAACTCATTGACAGCATCATCATTGTCATGTATGAATGGATGGTTGACATTCATGTGCAGGAACGGGAATCTATCTTGGTCGAAGGAATGACCGAACATACCTAACTCATCTATATCTCCATCCAAGTATGATTGTAGTTGTTCGTCTTCATATGCTTTCAGCAACTCGGACCAAGCATCGTCCATCGCCTCGCCCATGGCGACCATCTCACCGCGTGCGGCTCCCGGTCCCTTGGCGCCTCCGGCGAGGCTGGATAGGAATCCGAAGTTCCCGGCAGCGCCTGTCTGAGCGTGAATCTCCCTGTCGGCGTCGACCTTCTTCGAGTCGTCGATGCCTTCCTCGTCGCTGTCGAACTCACGAAGCATGGATGGTCTTACCTTGATGTGCTTTCGTGAGCGTTCCTTCTTGGCCTGCTTCTCACGGGCATTCTGCTTCTTCTCCTTCTCCTGTTCCTCGTACTTCGGGTCACCGGGATTGTAGTTGCCGTCACCGTCGTTGTTGCGAAACATCGTCGATGATTCAGAGCGTGGGTTGTAGATTCGGGTATCCGAAGTACGTCCCATCATCCCCTCTGTCATTCCGATTCCCCCATGTGATACTTCGACGAGCGTGTTAGCGCACGGGCCACCCGTTCATAGAACTGTTTGACCATGGGTGGTTCCGTGAAGCAATCACCCATGCCGTAGAACTCCTGCTCTATCAGAGGTAGAATCTCCCTCATCTCCTTCCTGATGGGGAATATAATCTCAGGCTCGTCACACTCGCACATGGTTCTCAGATTACCGACCAAAGTGGGTATCTTGGTGCCGAACTCGAGCACGTGCAGACCGCTGTCACCCAAGTAGAAGTTGAATCTCTCGAAGAGCAGAGCGACGTAGTCTAGGAAGAGGGGTAGTTCCTTCTCGCTGATTATACCGGTATGGCTTGATTTGACGAGTGAGTGACCGGGATGCGACTGCTGTAATAGGTCTTGAATCTGGATGTACTGCTGCACGTCCCTCACAGGTCACCACCGGCCTGCTCTATGAGTTGAGCGCGTATCCTGCTCCAAGTCTCAGGCGACTCCTTAGACATCTCCAACTTCAGCACGTTGATTGTCTGATTGACAGTGGTCTCGTTGCTGTCGGAGCCCCAGTCGTTGTTGAGTTTGAGCATGTCCTTGAGGGACTCCCTGACCTCCTTGTGCAGTGACACCGCGTCTCTCACGAAACCGTCCTCATGGACTGAGCCCTCTGAGAGCAGTTCGCTCAACTTGTCATTGAGCCTCTCGACGTTGCCCCTGAGTATGTCGAGTTCCTTGCCCACGGTGAGTGCGACCTCCACTGCAGCCGTTCTCTGGACAAGCGGTTGAAAGTGGTGCTTCATGTGATGGTACACAGTTGACTCGGATACTTCCAACTCAGAAGCAATCTGTTCACTTTCACTACCATCCTGAAAGTAACGGGACTCAAACTCCGCTCGGTGCGGATGGGAGCATATCTTGCATGAGGGATTGGCTGCCATGTGGTACTCCCCCATGTGATTCCTGTAGTGCCTGTCCGCTGTGTTTGCTCTCCAGCCCATGTCCTTGTCCATCTGCTTGGCGGTCATGTCGCCGGACATCAGCATCTCCTCGAGTTCATCCCTCTGCTCGCTCTGGCAGAAGGCGCAGGAGCGTTTCGTGATGCGTGCGCCGTCCTCCATCAAAGATACTTAAGGCAGCACGAAACATGAATGTTTCTTATTACATGCGTGATATACGAGCATAGACCGCTGATAGGAATATCATCGAGCCGAAGAGTCCCACGAGGTAGAAAGTAGCCTCGTTGGTGGATAGTTCATTCGCTCTGAAGATGAGTACTCCGAGCATGAGAACAACTAGGCTGATGAGTTGAACCATGACCATGTCGACGACCACGCTTCTCTTAGGCGACCATAGGTCGAGACCCATTGCTGCGAATTGAGGAGGTATAGGCATTCCACTCATCATATCATCTTCCTCCTGTCAGTAAATTACGTGTGAAGGAGCCTATTCCGGTTCCTACGTTCTCTATGAGATTGGGATTGGTCATGGCGGCATTGAGAGCCCCGGCCATCATGCTCTGATTGGCCATGGCGAGAACCTGCTGCCTCTGCATCTCGGCATTCTGTATCGCTTGATTGGATGTGTTCTGCATGGTGGACAACTGAGCCATCACGTTCTCTACGGAGAGAGTCTGCAGGTCTTGAGGGAGGGATGTCACGTCTAGTGTCATAGAACCGTCATCTTCGTCTATAGCGAATGTGGCGTTCTTGAGTATGTTGAGAACTGACATGCTGATGATGCTGGAGAACATCTCCATCATGGCCGGCATCTGAGGGCTGACGATGAACTTGTCAATGGGTATGAGGGTCTTCAGCATGGAATCCAGAATCTCGGTCTCCGATGGAGGGGCGACTGGCTGATTGTAGTACTGGTTGTACTGGTCGCCGTATCCCGCTCCCGCGAACATGCTTCCCATGAGGGTCTGTCCGGGTTGTTGACCACCCATGCCCATACCCATGCTCTGCTGGGGCATCATTCCCGTCGGTGCTCCCGTCTGAGATAGATTCAACATGGTGCTTGGCATCTGCTGCTGTTGTTGATTGTTTCCGAAACCGAACATCATTGCTCACCTACCGGTTGTTGCACGATGGGGGGTTGTTGATTAATTATCTGCTGGAAAGCAGGTGTAGGCTGCTGCATCCTCGCCAACTCGTCTTGGAATATTCTCAAGTCGAAAGTAACTGTTGTTATGTCGTTCAATCCCGTCATTGGATTGGTGTAGTGATTGATGTTGATTCCATTGGTGACTCTGGAGTCCCTCTCGAGCAACTCGAAGAAGGGCTCGTACTTGGCGAGCATCTCAGGCACCGGTATCTCGTCTTTCTTAATCGAGGACACCGGTACGGTCACTATCGATACACCTCTCCTGACCTTGTCCTTGAATCTTGATGGGAGCATCTCGTTCTCCCTCTCCTGCTCAGCCTCCCACTTGCACAGCAGGTGGTACAGGTGAAGGTGCTCAGGGCAGTAGGTTCCTCTCATCTTCCTGCCGCTCGTCACTTTGTCCATGGCGAGGAATGCTGATGGCTCGCCTGTAACGGGATTCTGCCAGTACATCTCCCACAGGCTCCTGCCTGTGTCCTCATCGCATATCTTGGCGTAGAGGTTGTCATGCTGTATGAGTTCTGAGCAGTTGCACCCGTCTACCACGCATATGTTGGTCTGCTTGTTGTAGAGGTACTTCGAGCCCCATAGTCTCGCTGGGCTGAATAGTCTTCTCTTCGCTGGGCGAAGTAATTTGTAGGCCTGCCTGATGTCTTTCCTACGAGCCTTCCTAGGGTCAGCGTGAGTGCTTGGATAGAAGTTGACCTTGGGAACCTCGAGATTCTTCTGCTCTGCCATCTGTTGCATCTGCTGCTGCGCTGATGCCTGTTCCATGAGCGCTGCTCTGCTGAGTTGTGGATTGCCCTGAGCAGCCAGCGCCATGAGATGAGCCTCGTTGACGACACCGAGTGACTGCTGTTGGTTGTGAGACATTGGATTCGGTATTCCGCCCATCATGCCTGACCACCCTCCTTGACCGGGAGGACCTTGATGTACATTGAACTTCCGTCTGTGTCGAGCCTCCAACTCAGACGGTCACCCGCCTCCAGTGAGAATTGCTCCACCAACCACATGGGAACAGTGGTACGGAGGCTGTTAGAACCACCACCGGTGGAGACCAGAGCAGTATCCCCATTGGTCTTGGCCATGTGAGTCGCATCCGTTGTTCATTCAAAAGGCTATTGATGGGGTCAATCATGAGGTCAGCAAATCGAGCATGCTTATTTCCACGTTCCATCCTATACGTGTAGCCATGAAAGAGCGCTTTGTTCTGACATTCGCCTTCTGTAGTCTGATTAGGTCATCGCGGAAGGGGTCGAACACCTTGTGCTCGCCTATTCTACCCTGCTGCCAGAGAAGAGCAGCCTTGTCATCGAAGAAGCGGTCTGCCTTGTTTGCGACGAGCATGACCACCTTCGGTGAGTACTTCTTACCCTTCCATCTGCTCCTGAATGTCCTGTAGCGATAATTCCTGCCTACGAGTACATCTACCAGATACTTGAATCCAGCCACCTGCTCCATACCCTCGGCTCCTCCTTTGAATGCCCTGTCATCGAACATGTACACCACAGCCTCAACCTGTCTAGCAACCATGTCGTCCACCCATAGGTTCCAGAATCTCTCCTGACCCCCCATGTCGGTGGAGTTGACAACACGCTTCTCGCCCTTCCAACTTATCCTCTTCTTGGAGGCCCTAGGAAGCAGGTACCTGTTGAGTATGCGAAAATGCTCAGTCCTCTCGGACTCCGGTATCTCCTCCATCTCACCGGGGGTAGTCATGTAGCGGTCCAGAGTGGTCTTGCCGACCATGCTCGTTCCATAGACGCCAACGCTTCTCGGCTTCCATGCGTTGTAGAGGTGTTGCCCCCACAATGCTGCGCCTACCAGAACACTGCCAGTCGCCGACATTTGTAATCAACTCACTAAGCCGATAAGCCACTGAGCGGTATCCTCGACCTTGGAGGCTGCCCAGTCACCTGTGAGTTCCCACACTCCGATACTCGTGTAATACTCCAGAGCGCTGGTACCGAGAACACCGATTGTGAAACCTATGACCGTACGGACCCATCCAATACCCCACTCATACACGTTGTCGACCGTATTGGCGAGGTGCATCGCACGAAGCGTTTCCTCAACTGAGTCATCTTTCGGGGTCTTGAAGATGCGTCCCATCACTCATCACCACGGACCTTCTTGTATCTAAGGTCCGGGGTTCCATCTTTCTTGAGGCGCATATTTGACTCGTTGGCGCCCAGATTGAGTGAGGGTGTGATTGAAGCCTCATGAACGGGGGTACCCGGATTGAATGTGCTGTGCATGTCGGAACCTAGATTCAGCCCGTCTCTCGCTGAGCCTGTGGGACTGAATCCGCTCGGGACCTTGCCGGGGTTCTGCTCCATCCACCTGAGTTCCTTCTCTAGTTCGGCCTCAGCCTTTCGCAGTTCCATCTCCGACCTCCTCTGGTCGAAGGTGACCTGCATATTGCGGAACCTAGACTGCTGGGTCCTCTGCATCTCGTTGATGCGTGCTCTCTCCTGCAGATTCCTCTCGAAGAACATCTTGAACATGTAGTAGGCGAGACCCTGCACCGCGAAGGCCCCCATCCCGTAGTTCAGCCCGTTCATCCAGACATCGTCGTTCACTAGCCATAGTTTAGAGTCGAAGATGGCGACTGCCACTCCGATGAGTGCCGACTGGCTCAAAATGAGTCCCATGAGCCTTATTTCGGCGTCGTTGTTGTCTTGAGACATAGTATGACCCCTGTTGAGGCCAACAGTGAGGTCAACATAAAGGTATGGTGAAAATCTGTCTAACTGTCCGATGTATAGTCTATACATTTAGATATATACTTACTTATAGAGTATATCGTACAGATGAATAATCGGACTAATCGGAATCATCCTAGTAGGTATCCCATTTGAAGTCGGCTGGTATCTGGGTCAGGTACTCGGGCCTCACGCCTTGTGGGTAGAAGCCCTCCTCCATCCAGTCCTCGGTTCCCGATGTCACAGTGGGTCTGTCTTCGTTTAGGTAACCCTCTCTGATGCCCAATACCATCGGTCTGGGTTTCTCTCCACCCCAATTACGCTGGTCGACTGCCTTTGAATTGGCATATTTCCTCGCAACCTCGTAGTCGTCACTGACATAGGCACCATGCCCAGCAACGCCTCGCTTCGGTCTGATGCCGACATGGTCAGCCATAATCATCTGCGCCGCTGGTTGGGTCGTTCCATGAAAGTGCATGACGTGTGAGCCGTACGGGCTTGGTAGGTCCGGGTGAAACTCACCGAGCGTGGTCTGCCTCTTGAGCAGTGTCCATGCTTGGTCGAAGGGGTTCATGACAACATCTCCAGTGCCTTCTCGTATCGCTGTCTCAGACTTCCGGGGGGGTCGCCACTCAGATTGTGAGTGAGGTCTGCTATCTTGACCTGTCTAGCGTGCGGATGCTCACCCACTCTTCCTATGTAGTCAAAGTAGTTCTCATCCGGTCTTCTAGTCATTGCATCCACACCGTGACCAACATCTTCTCCGAATCTATCGTGTATGTCTTCTACTGAAACCCTGCCATCCTCCACCACGTCGTGCAGGTACGCTATCCTCTGCAAGAGGGGGTCTTGGAACTGGCTCGCTACCTCGTCGACGTGGTACATGTATGGCTCCTCGCCGTACATCTGGCCCTCGTGCTGTTGTTGAGCAAATGCTCTTGCCTCCTGTGGCATCTTGAGGAGGGTCCACGCTTGGTCGAAGGGGCTCATTGGCTCTCCTCTTTCAATTGAGTCCTGCCAACTATCGTTCTGCAAATCAGGGGCACCCTCTCTGATTATTTTGGCCCTCCCTGTCTTGAATGCCTGTGTGACTGGGTCTATCCCCCTAAGACAGTCATAGCATATCGCGTGACCGCTCATCATGGGCAGACCTGTGACCTCCTCACCGTCTATCACCCTTCCACAGCCGTTGTAGTCAACACCCTCCATGGCAAAATCACACAGTTGGGGCCATTGTGGTGACCCCATCCAGTTCTTGTGCGGCCATTGCGGATTCTGTGCGTACTCAGCCTCGTCGTAATCCTCGTCGCTTATGTCGTCTGGGTAGTACTCCTTGAGCAGTGTCCATGCTTGGTCGAAGAGGCTCATCAGACCACCCGAAGGGTTCCTTGGTTCTTGAAGTGCCTCGCCCTGTTCGCGTGCTCGGGCTCGAGCGTCAACTTGCCACCCTGCGTGTGGCTGACATCCATATGGTCATCAGTGCCGTAAATACCCCTCTTTCGTCTCTCAGCGTGGAGTTCGCGCTGGTACTTGCGCCGCTCGGGCGTCTTCTCGTACTGCTTGTCGTACTCCAACTTGCGCTTCATGGCCTCGGGCGACTTTCGCTCCTTGAGCAGTTGGAAGGCGATGTCCATAGGCTCGCTACGAGTAAAATGAGTAGCATCATTAAATTGAAATCCATAGAAAGACGGGGCTTCATCATCTTGTATTCTAGCCTGTTGAACTCTTATTGGTAATTCTCTTCCCAAGAGTCTTCTTGCCGTCGCAGCAGAACGAACAGGAATTTTGTATGGACCTGCTGTGGAAAATAGAGCATCCTCTTCTTCTGTGCCAAGTGTCTCAGTCACTTTAGGTAATCCTTGCCACCATGGACCATATTCACCGGGGTCGTATCTCCCATCGATGTACGCCTCTCTGTAAGCGTTTGCTCTTCGATTAGATTCATCGGATAAAGATGAGTCGCCTTTCAAACCCAACTCCGATACGTGACCCGGATGAATATCGGGAGGAGGTTCATTGAACATTTCTTCATACGTTTGACGGGGAAAATCATCTTCTTTGAGCAATTGGAAGGAGATGTCCATCGGTTCATCAGACTTCAACTGGGTGTATCCCATGCCTTCCGGCGTCCCTCCCACGTCATCACCGCTCGCGTCTGAGTGGGTAAAGACCCTATCCACTCCTAATGCTTTGGGCGTCCAAGGCTGTTGCATGTCCCCTCTCCATTCATCCCTGCGCAGCATGGTGGTCTCCAATTTCGCTGTGCCGGGGTAGTCGGGGTGCTCGCGTACTATACCCACTATAGTATTCCCATTCGAGAGAGGTCTTCCCCTGATGTCCACGCCATCCGGGTTCCTGTCCCTGTCGAGTATATGGGTCCTGATTGCCACGTTGGAAGGAGCGCCGGGAAGGAACCTACCGTTATTTCCGACAATGCCCTTGTCCCTCAGAACCTCTGCGATGCGCTGCTTGACAGTATTTGCCTCCTCCTTCGAGTGGAATCTCCTCTCATCCTCGAGCCTGTGTCTAGCGTGCCCCCTCCAGAAATCACGTTGGAACTGGATGCCTGCCACTGGGGGATGGGGCGGCCTGCGTCTGGAGACCCTGTATTTGAGGACTAGCCAAGCGATGCCCATCAGGTCGCTCAAACCACCACATCACTATCTTCTAGCGCTCATCATCCGCGTGAGTTCCATATAGAGGCTGTTGCCCATCGCCTGAAGTTCCGCTTTTTTCTGAGGGTCCTGCTCCGCCCTTGCGGCGGCGTCCAACTCAAGCACTCTCTGCCTCGCTGCCTGCAGGTCCATCATACCGGAGGTCTCTGAGGAGACGCCCATCTGATTGTAGTTCTTGAGAAGGGACCAAGCCATGTCGAATGGGTCGTCGGAGCGCTGAATCATGTCCGCGCCCTGTGGCTGAAGTGATATGAGGTTTCTCCTTCTCTCTCCTTCTATTGGGCCAAATGGTGGGGTTTCAGGGTTGAAACGCTGGAGACGATTCATCTGTTGATTCCTCTTTTGAGTCTGTATTAGCAGTTTCTGTGCATCAAGAGCGTTCGCAGGGTCGTAGTACTCCCTTTTCCGTTCGGTTCCTCCGTAGATACCGCTGGTTCTGGTGAAGGGTAGACCGTGCTGTCTCGCTACTTGGGCGAGGGTGGTAGGCTCGTCACGACCGAAGCCGCGAACCGCGAGTTCCTTCTTCTTCTCGTCCTTGTCCGCGTTAGCGGTGTCCATGGGTGACTTGGGTGAAGGCTTGCCAACGGCGATAACGAGTGTCATCCCCTTCTTGCCCTTCATCATCTCGCCGCCTGCATTCTTCTGACCAGTGCCAGTAACTCTTCCCTGCTCATCTCAGCGTAGTCGTCTTCGGGCAACTCGTCCAAGAACTCCGCCATTCCATCTGTATCTGCCCTCTTGGCAGCCGCTCTTTGAGCAGGCGTCATATCAGCCTGCTGCTGAGGGTCGTTGTGGTAACCCCGGTCGGTAGTGTCGTAGAATGCCTTCTCCAGTGATTCCCATGCCATCTCGAATATATCAGTCATCTCGCTCTTGCCACCCTTACTAATCCTGTCTGCCTTCTCATCTTCGGACGTACGTTTCCACGACCGACTTGCCTGTTGTACTTCGCCTTCGTCTTGCGAGTCTTGACTTTACGAGCCTGCCGCTGAACTTTGGCTTGTGCGACCTTCTTAGGCCTTTGAGAGATGTACGAGTCCTTCTTATAGCCGAATTGACCTTTGATAAGGTCAAAGAAGACGTCAAAGGATTCAGCAATGGTGACTCACCTGCACCGCCATATGAACCAGCAGCATTTTACAGTTCCGATGAAACCGCGTGTCGTGGCGGGACCTGCGGGCCAATTTACTCGGTTATCTGACATAGGTGTTGTTCTCGGCTCTCACACCGCAGGTACCGTCACGCTCAGCAAGCAGGACCACGAGCGTGCCATGGATGCCGCTTTCAGCGTGCTGCAAGCCGATGACGGTATTGAAAAGGCTGGTCCACTCGCTGCTATCCCTGCTATTGTTTCAGGCGCCGGTCGTATGGTAGCGGGTGCTTTTGGTAGAAGAGCGGCTGCTAGTGGCGCCGCAGGTGCTGCTGGAGGTGCTGCTGGAGGTGCTGCTGGAGGTGCTGCTGGAGGTGCTGGTAGTTCGGCGCTGGACAAATTGAAGGATGCGAACGCCAAAAGAGAGGAGCAGGCCATGATTGAGCAACAGCAACAGCAGCAGATGAGCCAGAACCTACGCGGCTCCGCCAATCCAGCGTCTACGAATACCACTCAGTTTGCCTGATATGAATCGTGTCAGCCGCTCTGTCAGCGGCGTGTTGGTTATCGACTCGGCGTAGAGCCGGGCTGCCTCGAGCCTCGACTTGTTTATCTCCTGTTCTATCGGTATGCCGTAGAACTCGGCCCAGTCGACGATGTACTCCGTCGGCAGGTTCCCGAAACTACCCGGAACGTACGGGCACCCGCCCAGTCCGCCTATGCTGGAGTCGAACTCCCTGATGCCGGACAGGTACGCCGTGGTCAGCAGTTTGTCGAACGTCATCTTCTTGGTCTGCGGCTCATGCAGGTGCAATGCCAGTCTATCCATCGACATGTGCCTCCTAGCCATCTTGATGACTTCGGTCATCCTCCCCTCCGTCGCCATTCCGGCAGTGTCGGCGAGTACGACTGTCTTGGCTCTCTCAGAGCACCACAGTAGGCAGTCTTCCACAGATTTAGTGTCCCAATCGCCGAAGGGAGAGTCGAAAGCGAGGCTGATGTAGGCCCTGATACTGTCCTTGGACACGTTCTCAAGCGCAGAGTCGTACTTGTCGAACACCTCGGGCAACTCGAAAGTGCCGTGATTCTCGTTGAGGAACTTCGGAGACGGGCTCACGTAGATGTTGAGCAGTTCAGCGCCCACGCTGTCCGCAATCTCGACCCCTTTCTTGTTGGGAACGAGCACTGAGAGTCCCTTCACACCTTTTAGTTTATCAAGCAGCAACGAAAATAGTTCCTTCGTGTCCTCCATCTGGGGCACGTACTTCGGATTCACGAAACTACCGACCTCTATCCGGTCCAGACCGGCGTCCCTGAGCATCTCGATGAGGTTGAACTTGCTCTCGACGGTGATATCACCCTCGAGGTTCTGCAGACCGTCCCTCGGACCTACCTCGAAAAGGCGAATGACCTCGGACATGACCTTCCGGAATCACCGTTGAACATCAATATATCGGGCGAACAGCATGCTGGCCTCCTCTTCCATCATAGGGTCACCGCTGTTCATCGCCTTGGTGAGCGTGTTTATGATGAGCGATTTCTCAGAATCGCTGAACTGCGAGCCTTCTGGTTGAGTCTTCAACAAGAACCAAGCCTTCAGAAAGGCGTTTGAGGTCTGTGTCATCAGTAGTAAGAGCATGGCTGTTTTATATATGAACCCAGCGACGAGTGGTGCATGGGGTCCATTGCAGGGTCAATGTGGAAAGTCATATCAGATGCACTGTTCGACCTAGGCATCAAAATCGGCATTCTGACGGTGTTCCTGCTCACCGCGCTCGCATGGACTCTCACGAACTAGATTCAAATCCTGACAATCGAGATTCAAACCGTGAAATTCAACCCTTGCAGTTGAAAGATGACAATGAACACACGAACAGACACATACAGCAAGCGACATGGAACATCGAGAACCTATGACCAACTCACCGACATAAGGGCATTGAGGAAGCAAATCAGGGAACTCACAGACAGAGAGTCACACGAGTGCAAGCCATGCGAGGTCTGCAAGGCTAGGCAAGAACGCAAGAGCAGAACTCGCGACATGGTAAAGACGCTAGGCAAGTGGATGGTGGGCGTATCCTTTCGACTCGGCTATCCGCTGGCTCTCGTCTATGCGGTAGTCGAGGGGCATATCCCTATGCTGACCTAGTAGCCCCCCTGCATGGGAGCCTCTCCTGATTGATTCCGGGCAGCCATCTTGCCCTTTCTGTGGTTAGCCTCGACCATCTCCTTGGTCTTGTGGCTCATCGTGAGCGCCTTCGCGTCCCTGTACGGCATCTTCAACGTCTCGACTAGGAAGTCTATGAGCGCCTCGGGGTCCAAGTCCTTGTGCGAGTAGTCCTCGACGCCGTTGTCCTCCTTGGGCATCTGACCTCCCATCATAGGGCTCATCTTGAATACCTCGGGTCTGCCTTGTTCGTTACCTAGGGAGATAATACCCGAATCCGCACCCGGTGGTGGGTAATACTTACGATTAACGAAGAGGCTGCCCCTCCTCATCTGCATCGGGTCCAAGTCGCCTCTGGACCTACGGTCGCTCTCAGCGCGTCGACCGAAGGTCGTATCAGC
>Ga0208666_1000346_pt1 | contig 22840 bp, 10 predicted proteins | sample 5B_taG_FD_184078 | JGI IMG/M metagenome (GOLD analysis project Ga0208666, IMG submission 184078) | Marine viral communities from the Subarctic Pacific Ocean - 5B_ETSP_OMZ_AT15132_CsCl metaG (SPAdes) (version 2) | ecosystem: Environmental > Aquatic > Marine > Oceanic | place: Pacific Ocean...
CGTTCTCTTTCACAGAAGGGATGTATACCACAGCATAGATAGTAAAGACAAAGGATATCAATCCTACGATCCCAGTGATCATCATCATTATATCTTTATCACCAGTCTTCTTTACTTCTACCTCTCTACTCCTAGCTGACTTCCTATCCTCAAGCTCTAGCTCAAACTCCAATCTTTGGAACTCAGACTTCTTATCTTGTGGAATAGAGTCATCCCTGTCAATCAAGTTCTTAACGACACCCAAGGCTCCATTATCTGGAAGCAGTTCTCCTACCGTGTCAAGGACCTTAGGAGCATTCTCCTTTAGCCACTTTCCTACCTTGGTGTCCTTAAGCTTTTTTCTTTTACTCTTGTTCGGCTCCCCATTCATTATCGTAAATTTCTTGTAGTATGTTTAATATCTCTACTGAGTGTGGTCTGAAGCTACCACGATCTAACTCAATAGCGCTATTGTAATCATCATTAAGTTTATCTAGCTTCTCTAGTTTAGCTTCATCATCTAACCCTTGGTATGACGATGACGCTATAAGCTTCTCTGCTGCTTGAAGTCTATCTCTACCAGAAACTCTCATTACTCTACCTAAAGTTTCAACATTAAAGTAAAGAGAAGAATCAAGAAAATCTTGATCATTAAGGAAAGAATAGTCTTTACCTAGTCTTATAAGTGCTCTTTTGTGTTTTTTCTGATTAAGATTTGGTACATTTATCTTACCTCCAAAGTAGCTTGCGTACTTAGGTGTTGATGCAAGTACAGATGTTTTACCTGTGATCTCCATTAGTCTCCAAAGTTCATTAGATACTGGGTCAGAAGCTCCTTGTCTAGCATTCGTAATGTCAAACAAGTGATAGAAGAATCCGCTTCTCTCTTCTGGTGTTTGAGGAACGTCCTCTCCTTTCCAGTTAACCTTTATAGGTACATCTGAATTACCAAAGAATCTATCTTTTATTATGTACTTAAAGTTAGTGGCTATCCTTTCTTCTACAGGCATATCTCTATCGAGTTTTCTGTCTGGCATAAACTCTCTTGTTGCTCTGTTAACCGCAGATAAAGTATTAGGAAGTACACTAGCTGATGCAGATCTCATTATACTGTCCATAAAATCAGAAACTGCTGTTTCTGCTTTACGACCACCTTCTTTAAGACCTGTCAGCACGTTTAAGAATCCATCTACACCCTGTAAGAAACTTTGATCTAACGCTTCTGCAACACCAGACAGTGGGTTTAGACCGAATGAATCTCTTAGAGCATGGTGTAAGAACTTTCCACCGCTGTAATCTCTAGCCATCAGTTCTTCTTTATCTACTGAGTTAACAACAGTACCCATAACCTGCCCCATTATTCCTAGCTTTTTATACTGGACTTTAAAGTCAGTTGGCTGAGCCTCTGGGCTACCTCCACCTAACCATCTCTTTAATCCAGTTACGTTTATAGACTCTGGTTGGAAGTTAGTATACATTAAGTTTGATAACGCCTCATCTTCTTTATCTTCATAACTAGCAGCAGCAGTAACCAATCCTTCTCTAACTAAAACTAACGCTGCCTCTGCAGCAACACTACCAATGATAGCTTTACCAAAGTTTTGAGATGCAGCTTTAGTATTCCCTTCTCTAAGATCTGCTACTATTCTCAGTCCAGCATAGTAAGGAGATATATAAGTTAGTGTCTCTGAAAGAATGTTTGCTGGAGTCTTAACGTATGGTGTAAGTGTTCTAACAAATACCCTAGCAGCTTGCTTAGGATCAACAACCTTGTCTCCGAAAGCTGCCTCAAGACCTTTACCTATAAGGTTCTCAGTCGTATTAACAAACTGCATAGCCAACCTGCTTGCTCTAGTATCCTCTTGGAAAGTAAGCTTACGACCCTCAGACTCCGCCTTCTCTAAACTCTTTAGATCTGGGTGCTTTATAAACCTCTTCAAGGCTTCTCCAGAAAGACCACGCTCTTTACCCATGTGATGCAGTTCAACTGCCTCTACATATCTTCTAAAAGGAGTATCGAAGAACCCTAGCAATCTAAAGCTCATCTCTGGAGCTATACCAAGCGTCCCTTGAATAAACAATCTAGCTCTGTTCTTCACGTTGACTTGACCTTTATCGTTAAGAGGTAAGTCTTTACCAGACATTGCGTCAAGCAAAGATGTAAAAGGTTTCAAGCCAGAGTACATTCTCCACTCACTCGTTGTGTCTGGGTCCATACCACTTTTTGCAGTACGATAAGCTTCTTTAAATCCAGACCCAAGAGCTGCAAATCCTTTAAGCTGTGCAGCTAAACTATATTTTCTTGGCACTCCCTTATAACCTTTAGTGATCCTGTCAAGAACATTTTGTACTGGTAATGCAATAGCATCAATGAACAGTTTGTCAAACATTCTAAACATGTTACTAGATACGTTGGTTTGATGTGACTCTGGAACAAGTAGGTTACCCTGTACTAGCTGTGTGAATATATCTCCAAAGCCTTGTCCAACGTACCTGTTTGTCAACTGACCCATGGATTTTTTAGTTTCCATTAGTTCATCGAAAGCATTCTTTAGGTCTGCTTCTACGTCTTCACCAGCTCTTGCTCTTGCATCAAGATCATTGTGCTTCCTAGTTGCAGTAAGCATTTTTTCTGCGGCAGCTTCAACCTTTGCTACTTGCTCTTCAGTCAAGAAGTTACCTCTCTTCTCTGCTGCAGCAACTATAGAAGCAGCCATACCTTTAGGTGTTGTGCTAGACAGTTCTCTTAACTGCCTTAGTATTCTACCAGCTGTAGTACCCATCTTAGCAGCCTGTTCGTAAACTTCAGCAACACCATCATAGTTGCCAGTTACCTCAGCTCTAGCTACCTCTCTGTTAATCAACTCTCCTGCTGCTAATGGAGCAATAGGGTCTTGGCTATTCATTAACATTGCAAGCTTAGCTGATTCAATCTCACCCATAAGCTCTCCATCACTCATCTGGTTTAGCCTAGACTTTATTTGACTAAGGTTCTGAGGTGTAATGTAGTTTTCTGGGTTGTTTAAAATCTTGCTCCTAGCACCAGCTACTTGTCTAGCACCTTTCTTAGCTGTCTCTCTGAGTCTTACATTGTAACTCTTAGCGTTTCTATTTGTGTTGACATTACTAGCAAAAGAACCTTTCTCATTCATACTCATGACAACATCATTCTCAGTCATCTCGTATATAAAGTCAACGTCAACATCTTTAGGGTCCATACCAAGAACTTCAACAGCGTAAGACTCTATCCTTTCTTTTGCGCCTTCAGTTATTGCAGGGTAGTCACGACCTTCAGTTGGATTATTTCTTCTTATCTCACCCTTATCCATTGAGATATTACCATCAACGTACATCTTGCCGTCAACCATAACAACTTTGTCTGCAGACTTTATAGCTTCGAAGTTTCTAGTAACTGGATAGTCGCTAAGTAAAGGGTCCATTATGACTTCAACAGCACTTGGAGGAACTTCAACAATGCTACCCTCTTCACCGTCTATAGCCACTATATCGTCTTTAGATACCTCTTCAAATCTTCTTACTTTCTCAAGCAGTTCTGGATTAGGATTGAATGTAACATCATTAATAACTCTAATATCTCTTGCACCATCAGTGTTTATCTCTTGAGGATTTACAGTTAACTGATCAGTGTTGTTTATTTCCAAAGGAGATACAGTACTTATGTCATAGTTGTAGATAGCTGAAGCAATATCTTCATTCTCCATATCTAGCTTTGATTGTTCTCTTGAGACTAAAGAGAAAGACTTTCCACCTTGCTTCTTTTCTTTTATGTGTTCAAGTACAAGTTTGTCATCAGTGTACCCCTTCATAGAATTGCGTTGGTTTCTTTGCGTGTAAGCTTGTTCTCCAGCGTATGCAATAGATTGAAGTAAATGAACTGGGAAATGAAATACTCTCTCACCTTTAGTGTTGGTCTTGTAAAACATTTCTTCTCTAGTTTGAGGATCTAATGATTCCATCATTGCTTTTACTTCCACATGATTCTCACCTAAAGATTCGATATGCTGTACAGCCTCAGAAGCCAATTCGTTAAACCCATCAAAAGAATCTGTGCCTTCATTGCGAACGAATCTTGAATAAGCTTTTTTAATAGCTCTCTTTGCTTCAGCACTTACATTTGGATACTCTTTATATTCTTTAGCAACATTAAAAAGCTCTATGTCAGTCATCTCACCTACATTAGTGTTAGGTAAGTTTAAGTCTTTAACGACTGCTCTTATTCGAGCAGCACCTCTGTTGAAGTGTTTTGAACCTTCAGAGTAATCCATGATGTCTCCAGTATACTTCTTGACAAAGTTTACAAATCTAAGGTCAATAACATTTGCATCACCACCCATCATTACAGCAAAGTGAGCACCAAGCTTTCCAACACTTGTTCCTCCATACCTATCCATAGCATAAGTCCAGTACTTCTTACCTTTGTTAACTCCTTTTGCATTTCCTTGCATTTTTGCAGAGAAAGCACCTCCATTAAATCTACCTTGTTCGTTTGTTGCAGATGCTATGTCTTGATTTAGTTTATGAAAATGACTAGACATGGTTTTCACTCTACCTCTATTTACGTTAGCAAAAACACCTCTTCCTTTCTTAAGAGATTTTATAGTAGACTTTGGTATAGAAGGCTTGTTGTGCTTTGATTGAACAAGTACAGACTTAAATATTTCCTCGGCAGCCTCAAAGTTAGATACCCTGTCAGTTCCATTGCTACTTATGGCAACGATAGCTCTGAACATAGGTAAGTAGTTTTTAGATACAGGCATGTCTAACTCTTCGAAAATTAGATTCATGTACTCTTCTGTAGCCTCTAAACTTCTTTTTTGGAATTCAACAGGGTTAGCCAATACGTATTGATTGCCCTCTTTGAATGCCTCATTCAACGCTTTAAACTCTAACAAAGCAGCATGTGCAAGTCTCTGACCAGGAGTTGCGTCTGGATATAGCTCTGTAATATACTCTAAACACAGCTCTCTAAGTGAAGCTTGATTCAAGGGGAATGTACACTCAAGTTTTGGCATCCCCTCCATAACCATTCTGTTTACGAGTTCTGTTTTCTTTTGTTTTCTTTTTGATGGGGTAGTTTTACCAGCAACTTTCGCAGCGAAACCGTAAGAAATCTTCTTGATCTTTCTGCTATCATCACCATAAAAATCTCCTCCCTCTTCATAATTAAAATCAACACCTTTTTTCTCAGCAATTTTAGCAAGAGCTTCATTAAGTCTAACTCTGTCTGCTTCTAAAGATGACAACAAATCATTGTACTCTGATTTCACCCAATCTTTTGAATCAAGTATGTCTGGCTCTGACTCAGATCTCATGTCAACATTAATACCCCAAGAAGATTTTGCAGACAAGTCAGTCATAAATTCATTGTACAGATTAGTTGAAATTAATCCGTCCTCGAATGCTTTGTTTATATCAGCAGATATATTATTACGAGCTCCACTTACAGGTCCTCTTCTTTTGTAAAACTTAACAAAGAACTGCTTCTTCTCTTTCGTTCTGCTTTGAAACTTGTCTTTTAAAACATCAGTATCTATATAAACTCTCTTTCCGTCTACTTCTATGCGGTGTGCAGAGAACTCAGCTCTTACGCTTTTTGCGACACCTACGTCTGTGCCTTTTACGTTTCTCTTCCCATACATTTCTTTAGGGAATGTTGTCTTCTTCCACCAGTTTATGAAGTGCTGCTTGCCATTAAACTCCATAGATACAGGATAATTACCTATAACTTTACCTCCAAACTTACCCCCTTTAAACTGCTGCTTGTTATAAACGACAGTAAACTTTCCTTCTGGTAAATCAAAAGGTGACATGAAATCGTTGTCTGGCATCATGTCCCTTAACCTCTTAGCACCTGGATCAAAACGACCTGTACTAGGATCGCTAGACTGAATAGAGTTAGACCTACCAGTTGACTCATTAGTTGACTTCAAGTCTGCTTTCTGACCAGCCCTAATGTCCTTCATAGCAGAAACAAAAGAACGTGCTTGACTTCTATCGTTAAGAACTTTATTAGATGGTAATACGCTGCTCAACACCTTACGAATCGCCTTGATAAAACTCTTTAAAGAGCTTTCACTCATTTTATCTATGTCAACCGTAGAAAATATTTCAGCAACAGTTTCTTTAGCAAAAACATTATTACCTAAATTATCAATTATAAAATCCTTACCAGTCTTAGCCTCACTATTTAATGGTTGATTTAGAGCATCTGCATATAGCCTTATCTTCTCTTCTAGTCCATTAATGATTTCATCTTTTCCACTCTTGGTTTCAGAAATAGAATCAATTAAATCATTGACCAGTTTAGTTCTACCTTTGATGTCCATTGATAAAACAATGTCATCAAAAGCTCCGTGGGCAATCTCTTCAAAAATAGTGGATGACAATTCTGCTTCCGTGTCCGATTGGAAGGGGTCTATATAAATAATACCGTTATTCTTATCAAAATATCCACTTATCCCTTGACTGAATTTATCACCCATTTCTGGATCTACAGCAACAATAACTTTTAAATCTGTTCTATTTAAAGTTTTCGCTAAACCAGCAACAGACTTGTTTATATCAGATAACAATATACCATCAAGTAATCCAGATGCTTCAACTCCTATTGATCCATCTGCATTTGTATTATACTGCTTTGCCTTACCATTAGATACAGACTCATTAATATAAGCGTCAATTCGTACATCATCGTCTACATCTATAATTCCAGCCTTAAACGCTTTAAACTCTTCTAACAAAGCTTCATCCTCTACTTGTGTATCTGAATCTGTATCAACCGATGTTGGGTCTACTGCTGGTGCAGATGGTTCTGTATCAACTACTTCTTGATCTACTGCTGGGTCACTTGTTGGCGGTGGAGCCGCAGGTAAAGCTTCCTCTGTTTCTAAGGCAGTTGGTTCTGCTCCTCTAGAATCTGCACCATCCATTACTGCTTGAATGGCTTTACCCATGTTAACAGACGTAGATATATTTAATGCCTCATCCATGTTTGCTTGTTCAGCAAATTCAAAGTTAAAATCACCTATCTGTAACGCTGACACATCTGAATCAAAGTTAATGCCATAGTCTTGACCATTTAAATCAATTTGGTCTGCAATAATTTTACTCGCAAGAATTTGTAGTTCTTGCTTTTCTTTTTTTGTAAGCTTTTTGTTTTTTTGTTTAGACGATAATGAATCAAATTTAGCCCTACTGTTTAAGTATTTTTCTGATTTTTCAAATAAGTCTCTGTACTTATTATTAGTTGCATCAAGATCAGCCTCAAACTCTTGAATTTTTTTTAGAGATGCAGCCTCCATGTTGGTTCCTTTAAAGAGGGTTTCGTGTCTTCTTCTATGAAACTCTAAAGACTCTTTAATGTCGGATGTCTTATTATCAATATCAACAAATGCATCATTTATTTTCTTCTTGGCTATTTTTGTTTTTTCTTGTGAGGTCAATGGAGTGCTATCAAACCATGCAGTGAATTTGTCAATGATATTTATTTTCTTCGTACCAAAAGCTTTGACTTTTCGTCTGTATGTTTTTGCTAGTTCAGTGTCACCATCAGCAGTTGCTTGTTTAAGCTGTGCTTTTGCAGTAAGTATTTTTTGATCCAACTCAAGGATCTCTTCCATCGCGTTTGGACTCCTAACAGCAAGCCCGTCAAAAAATTTAGATCTGGAAGATCGAACCTGTGATTTAGTAGAGTTCAAAGCAACTAATTGATCCTCAAGTATTTTTCTTTTCTTTGGGTCAGATTCAGTTTCAAACTTTTCTTTTATTAACGACTTCTCAGCTTCTATCCTAGCATACACTTCCATGTTTGCTGGGTCAAACAAAGCGCCAGCAGCGTAAGAGTTGTAATTAAGATTACCGCTGATTAGATCACCAGGTCCTTTAAACCCAACACCAGCAAAACCACCAATCCAAAAGGCATCCATTGCTTGGTTTAGTGCTTCAGTAAGGTTGAATTCAGCTCCTTCTCTTATTTGGCTTTCAGCTATATAGTTTGTAAGTTCAGTGGTAAACTCAGTCAATGCTTCTTCACCAAAAGATACACCGTACTCTTTTACTGCACCTTTAACAAAAGATTTCATACTTCCTCTCGACACCCCAATCATCTGACCCATAGACGCAGCCTTAGATGCATTTTGGAATATCTTACCACCTACTACAGAGAAAAGAGACTCACCACCACCAGCAATAAAAGACTGCATAAGAGCTTCATTTTCTGTGTAAGCATCTAGCTCTTTCTCTGGATTGTTTGGGTCAGTATACTTCATGTCTCGGATATTGACATAAGTACCTACACCGCTAAGAGTACCAGTTAGAGCTGCACCAGCTATCAATCCAGGAGTACCTCCGATAGGAGCTGTAGCCATAGTAACAGCCATTATAGGTAGAGTCTGAGTTAATCCACCTAGTGTTTGTTGAACTGCATTACCAACGTCACCCAAAAGCATAGACTGAGAAACTCCTCTAGTAAACTGAGTGTTAAGTTTACTTAATTCCTGTAAGTTTTGATTTATTTCTGCTCGCTTTTCTTCGTTTAGCTTAGATCTTGTTTCTGAGTCATGAAGAACTCTATTCACCACGACATCACTGATGTAATCAACAGAGCTAAACAATGAGAAAGCACCACTATCCAACTGCCTAGCAAAGTATTCGGTAAGAGGTCTAGCGTTGTACTTACCATCACCATCTAAGTTTGTTGGTACACTATAGTCTGCATATATTTTGTCAGATAATGCTTCAAGAAACTCTGTATTTTCTTTTAGATCTAAAGGTAAAAGAGCCTCTATGTTTTTTCTAATCCTGTCTTCAGAATTGCCTTCAAATACCTCAGAAATATATTCTTGCCTTATTTCCTCATTAGTTCTTATAGACTTAGAAGCTCTCTCATAATCTGCTTGCTCCTCTTCTTCCGTCATTGGGGCAGTCATCATTAGAGCCCTTCTATTCTCTTCTGCTTCCTTGTATCTTTTTAATAACTCTGGATCGTTGTCTATGTCTTTTAAAACATCTTGGAATACTTGAGCTCCCATTCTAGCTGCCTGTTTAGCTAGCGTGTTAACCAAGGCAGTTTGGTCTTTACCGTTAACATCTTTAAAGTTATACTTTAAGTGAGTAGGTAAGTTTTGTTGAGCTTGTATTCTAGCGACATCTTCTTCTCCAACAATAAGATCTATAGTCTTTTTTACTCCTTTTCGATAACCTTCGAAAAGAGAAAATCCAGTAATCGCTTCTACTGCAGTTAAAATTGGACCCTGCGAGAGAATAGCAGTCCCCTCGCTTTCTAAAGTTTTAGAGTCTCTAAATGAAACTAAACCCCTTTCAAATGCAGTACCATCATCATCTGGATCAACGCCCTCATCTCTTAAAGCCTGTCTATATTCTTCAGAAAGTTTTTGTTTCTCTACAGGGTCATCTTCTTTCGCAAGACTATCTGAATATGATTGCGAAAGTGATTCTACCACATCTGAATCCACAGGCTGTGCCGCTATCGGTTCTTGTTCTGAAGAAACCGAACCTATTGGCTCTTGATTTTGATCCTGTGTTTCTGGCTCTTGATCTTGCACCTGTGGTGTTTGGCTTTCCTCGTTTGTCGGCAAAAAAAAAGATGGTTGCACACCCATTAATCCAGCATAGTGATCTTTATCTCTGTTATAGCCCTCTCTTTTAAACTGACTATAAGATAAGTTAAATGCATCTTCGTTTTCAGATAACAACTGCTTAAACGTCTCTTTATCTTTTTTATACCCATCGCTTACAAACAGATCGTAAGCAAGATTAAAAGCCTTTTCGTTCATTTTTATTTTTTAATATTGTTATAAGTAATTACTGTACGTTAAATTGTGCAGCCTCTCCTCCAGACATTCCAACGAATTCACTTACACTTTGTCTCTGATTGAAATCATTTCGTCCTGTACCTGTAAACTTATTGTTAAGTAAAAGTATATCGTTGTCAGTTAAAGGCACATACGTTCTTCCTGTGTAAGTACCCATTGCATAAAAAGTTTGTGTAGGTTCAAAATAAATTACCTGCGATGCCTGCCCTATTTCAGAGCTTAAACTTACAGTCTTCCCTAAAGTTACAACTGTAAAATCATTTGCTTCTGAAGGGACTGTTGCTTCACCATCTGCTTTTTGTGTAGGTAAACCTAATTCTATTTCATCTGTAAATGCATTACTACTTAAAGTACTTTCATTGTACGTAGGACCTTCTGGTGCTTCATCTCTTTTCTTTTTAGCCTCTTCTCTCTTCTTTCTGTTTTGAGCACCATCACGAATAGAGTTTATAAAAGTATCTTCTACACCACTAATACCTAACCCTAAGCCCTTATCTTGTGATTTTTTATACCAGTCCATAACCTTCATTCCTTTATCCTCATGATCCTCTGGAAGGTTTCTTAAGTGATGGCTTATTGCAGCTAACTGAAAGTTGTAATTACCTTTAAGGTTTTTCAATGAAACTAGTGTTGCTTCTTCCCCATCATTAAGAAAAGTGTCATATATCTCATTGACGTATTCATTCTCTGTATTGAAAGTAGCTTGCTCTGTTTGATAACTGAATAGTCTAGCAGCAGTATTTGGATCGGTTGGTTCTAACCAGTCTTTGTTTACACCTCCTGCTAAGTCATAATTGAAAGTACCAGACTCTAAATCAAGAGTGAGGTTTGCGTGACCTCTACCATCAATGTTCTTCATAGTCTCATTGAATGAGTCTGTATTTATAAGGTTAAGACCTCTTGATTTAAACCAAGCTTGTTCATCTCCACCAAATTGGTCCATTCTTACTTTGTGATCAGACCAAGTGCCACCTTCTCCAGTTGCGGAGGCAGTCCCAAAGGAGTCTTGATATATCTGCTCGTATGTTTTAATCTCTTGATTAAGCTTATCAACCATACCTGCCCACTTTTGCATCCCACCTTCGTCTTTTGAGAAGTAGTCTAGTGTCTCATCACTGTATAGCTGATCAAACTTTTCTTTAGCAAGTAAGAAGTGAGACTCATACATGTTAGTGGTAGAAGGAACTACCTTTGTCCCAAGAGCAGATTCAGTAAACTTCTCAGCCTTAATCTGATCTGCATTGATTATATCAGTAAACTCTTTTACTGTGTCTGTAAACTGTGGTCTTGTGTAGTTCTCTTGAAACGCAGCTAACCTTGCGCTATAAGCACCACCGTCTGACGTTCTAGCAGACATTTCTCCTTGACGAATTGATTGTACTGACATTACTTCTTGGTATTAAACTTCTTAAACAATCCTCTTAAGTATCTGTGTAGATCAGTGTCACCATCAGATGCAAGTTGTTCAAGCTTTCCAGATTGCTCTGGGTTGAAGATCAACTCACCTCCTGTAGCCTCGCCAATCTTCTTACCGTTTCTTATAAGGTCGATAGGGTTTGTCTTGTGTGAAAACTCTCCTGGAGTTTCTTTTATCTTACCTCCCCTTTCATTAGTAGCTACAGTATCATCATCCACATCCACATCAGCATCATTATCATTGCCGAAACCAGCAGCAGCTGTCATACCTATTTGAGTTAAAGATCCTGTGATGTCTTGAATTAGATTAGCCTTAGCTGCATCTTTCTGACCTCTAGCTTGCTCAGCAGCAAATCTAGCTTGATCACCCAATCCTAAAGCTCTACCGTAATCATACATGCCTAACTCTCTAGCATCCGCTACGTTAGCATCTAAAACTTGCTGCTCTGCTTTAGCAAAAGTAGCTTGCCCTGCAGCTCTTCTTGCTTGTTGAGCAGCCAACTGCTGAGCTGCATCCATTGCACTACCTCTAGCCAGTCCAGATGCACCACCAATCAAAGCTCTAGCTCCACCTGCTTGCAAGGCTCCAAGTCCAGCACCTTGTGCTCTCTGAACTTCTTGAAGCGCTAGGTCACCAGCTCTGTCTTGCTGTGACATCATGTATGCTTCTCTAGCCCCTCTACCTAAAGAGTAAGTTGGCATTCCAGCTCTAGCTGCAGCGGCTGCTGCTTCTTGAGCTTTCCTAGCCTCATCTGCTCTGCTTATCTGTTTATCGAGTGCCTTTTGTTCTTTTTTATATCCTATAACTCCACCGACTATATTACCTAAGGCAGATGCTCCTAATAAATATGGATTCATAATTGCAAATATATCGTTTTTTTAGTTAGTACTGGCGTGGTGTAGCTGTGAATTCGTTACATGCGCATTAACGCAGTACACCTCGTACACTGTATCTTCTTTAAAGTTAGATTTTATTGTAGCGTAATGACCTCTTATCGAGTCCCCATCGAAGAAAGGATTGTGAACTAATACAATGTCCTCACCTACTACATTCTCTGATGGTGATGTTGAAACAAAAATCTTATTACCATCTACCGCATTGACTGTTGTTACAAGTGAAGTCTCTCCACTAATATCAATACCAGTTGAGGCAATAACTAATTGAGCACCAACAGGTATAGGTACACCTATAAGAGATGCGTTAATCGTTATGCTGTTCTCTGCTGTATCCACTGAAGCACACTCCCCTAAACCACTAACATGAGAAGAACTGTTACCAGAAGTATCTCTAGGTAAGGCAATGTAGAATGAATCTTCTTTCTCTACGAAAGCATACTGACCATAACCCTCACTTGTTATAAGACCTATAGAATCATTAGAGCTTCCATTGCTTGATTCAATAGACACCTTATCTGGTTGATTTGTACCCTCGTAAGACAATGCATCATAAACTTTTACTGCACTAGGTGATGCGTTAGATATTACAGTAAAGTCAGACTGTGCTGTGTTTTGGTTGTAGAACTTAGTTCTATTTGTAGGTTCACCCTGCACTATAAGGTCATCGTGCCTGTGGAACAAGAGTGGTGTTAATTGATTAAACTCAAGATCAGAACCATCAAAAACATACTTGCATGAGTACATTGTGTTGTTCTGATTAGAATATATCGTAGGGATGAAAGAATGTTTTGATTGCCAATGACCTCTAGGGACATCATAACTAAGAGTATACCCATTGAATTCTCTATCATTAGAGTATACGTCTGAGAAATCAATTTCACTATCACCTCCGTAACTCAGAGATTGCTTTGGCTCCACATAAAAAGTTACGTAGTATGTCTCTTCGTCTGGATCATAACCACCTACTATTTTTTTTAGACCTTGGTTTCCTTCCCAAGCTTTAAAGATGTCATTGAAAGTAGAGGACATGTCTTTGTCTGATATAGGAACCATCTGACCACCAGACACCCTCAGTACTTTCTTTCTTGAAACATCAACAAAAAAGACATCGTTATCGTAAACAAGAACTGCCTCTGGATTATCACCACACCCATAGTCACCAACAAAATACCTTGTAGATCCTATTACATCAGTAGAAAGCGCTACATTCTGACCACCACCAGCATCAAAAAATATCTTAGTCTTTATACCTGTCAAAGACAACTTGTTCTCTTGAAGAGCTAAAAGCTCGCCTGTGCTACCATAATTGTATATGTAGTTAATCGCTCCAAACTTAGACTCTAAAGAACCAAAGTTAGCAAGGGTTGCATTGAATGAAGATAGAGACAGATTAGCAACATCTTCTTCATAAGCATCGCTGTAAGTCAGTCCATTAAATCTTCTTACTGTAGCTGCATTCTTAAACTCGACATGCGCTCTACCTTTACTCCACATCTTTTCCTCGATGCGGTCTGATGGAGAAAAGTCTTCAAGCAGTTTTGTCTTATACACCCAATCATCTTTCACAAACCATCTAAATTGGAAAGTACCGTCAGTGTTTCCATCATCATCCTCATCACGATAATCAGCAGTTTTACATGCTACTGGTCTGTAGTGTACATCACCAGTATCTAATACAAGGTCTGGTCCATGATAACTAATGTAATCAACAGTTGCATCAGTAAAATCAAACTCTAAACCGTCAAAGGTAGGCAGTCTACCTTCCCTGTTTATAGTGACAGCCTCACCAATCTCATAGTAGAACTGATTAGAAGTAGACTTTTTAGGAGTGTATATCTCCACTATAGGTTGCCTCTGCCAAGAATTGAATGGTATATCACCAACAACGGTTCCATCTGGGTATGGAGTTTGAATACCTCCAGTGCCTGTGCTTGGATTAGTAGTGCTGTCGTAAGATATGTGATACCAGTCCCATCCAGGATACTTTATCTGATCCCCATTTATAGAGGTTGCACCACCTGCAATCTGAGGAGCCTCTAAGACTAAAAACTTTCCGATGAACCTAACGTCCATATTAGCTACGTTATCAATAGTAGAAGATGGGTCTGATACGTTAAATGCTATAGGGTTGGTTACGTCATTGGTAAGTAGTTCGACACCAACTACATCAAACTCAATTACCCCTCCATCATTTGCAGAAAAATATGCATCACTTACTTCTGATGCAGCTGAATCTGATAGAAAAGCTGCAGACTTAATCCTAAGTTTATCACCAGCAGTAAATGAGTAATCTCTGAGAGTATTCTTCTGATCTCTGTATATATCTAGAGTCTCAAAGCTAACATATATTCTTTTTGATTCAGTGTCAATTTTTCTAAAACCATTAGCAGGATCAAGGTCACCCTTTCTGGCAGCGTAAGCGCCTACAGCAGAGTACTGTATAAAGTTATCCGTCAAAGAATTACCAGGATATACAATCTGAAATGCATCAGCCCAATCTGGTGGGTTATTAAGGAACTTTACAGATATAGATGCAGGACCATCAAAAGTCTCCTCTTTAAATATATCGTTACCAGGAATTTTAAAAACACCTTCCTTAAGTCTGTCATGATCGTTATACCATCCTACATACGCTGACCCTAACTTGTTAACGAAAGAGGATCTACCAAACTTGTCTTTGTAAATAATACCTAATGGGTGTAAAGCGCCAGACTTAAATCCTTGAAGAGGAGTTAGGTCAACTATAGAATAATCATAAGGAACTTCAGATTGAAACTCATTGGCTAAACTTGTACCAGAAACTGAAGCTATATCTACTGGCTCTACTAGGCTACCTGCATTTTGATATCTCCAAAATTTATCTTGTAGTGCAGTTTGATCATAAGCTATCGAATAGGGATCAGAAAGTCCATTGTCAGTGTTATTTAGTTTAGCTCCAAACGCTTCTACAGAAACAGATATAGTATTGTTTTCGTTAAGTGTAGCAGATAGCTTAAACGAAACATTAATGTTGTTTGGGTATGCATCGCTGTTAGCTTGGTAAGCTGGTGTGCCAGGAGGGAATGGACTCATAAACAAATCTGGCATCGTACCAAAGAATGGCTCAAAATCTTCCCTAGCTGACTGAGTTGGAGTTAGAGTGAATTTCCCTGTGTAGTCGTGGCTAAATGTAGAGTCACTAATCTGAGCAGGAATAAATTCAAGGAATTGCTGTAGAGTAAAGTCAGATGGAGTAGTGTAAGTGACAGTTACATTAACTGGCTCTGTCTCACCTAATCCGTCAGGATCTGATGAAGAAGGAAGAAATTGATCAATAGCGTATGTGTACGTACCAGTAGGTTGTAAAACAGTACCATTAAAATTCTCATACGAACTAGCAGCTTTAACATCTACATTAAAAATAGGTCTAGAATTGTTAGGATTGAATACTTGAAGATCCTGTAACCTCATATTAAATGAGATATTAACTATAGTCCCAGCATCAAAAACTGTTTCTGAGTCAACCTCATCAATCAACTGCTCTAATGGTTTAAAAGTAAAACCTAGGTTGTCATCAACAAAAGAACTAAATGCCAACCCTTCACCTTGATTTACGAACTCTTTTCTTTGAGCAGTATCATCTTTGTAAGTAACACTTATATTAGATTTTACATCATGATTTGGTCTCCCCTCCTCGTAGTTACTGTACATCAGTCTGTTACCAACTACAGCTTGTCCTCTAGCTTTTAAAGGAACATTATCGAACAGCTTATCTTCTGTAGGTGTAGGAACTGTAGTTCCAAGTATATCATTGAAGAATCTATATACACCTCCACCACTATTATAAACATCTATGTCTTGTCCGTATACCTGTCTAACTAAGTTTTCATTAGGATCAAACTCATCTATAATATAAAAAGCAGATGTATTACCTTCCCTTGCTATTAACCTAATCTTACTTACATCTTTGCAAGTCAAAATCTGTGGGTCTATATTTACAGATACCTCACAAGTATTATCAACTTCAAGACGTAGCTGAGTGTAAACGCTATCATCATTACTTGATTCTTCTATCCCATGAAAAGCTAATGATTCTGGGAAAGTAAGTTTTGAGTATGGTGATATAGCACTCTCTTCACCGTCAACATATATTATTTGAGTAGCAAACTGAAAGGCAGTTGTTTTGAAGTTATTGTGTGGTAGCTCTTCTGTTGTATTGAAGTTAGTGGTAGGAGCTTTTATTGGAGCAGCCTTGATGGTATTAACAGAGTAATCAAACTGATCATTAAATAATCCACCGTAGTCACCAGCAAGAGCTCTATCTACGTTTATCTTTCTAGGTGGGTTTACATTATCTGTAAAGTAAAGAATAGTTTGAACTACCCCATCTTGTTGGAAAGCACCGTTAAGGACATTTGCTGTGATGTAATAGTTAGAACTAAAATCAAGCCTATCATCAGATAAAACAATTCTATAGGTGTTTGTGCTTGTATTGTACTGATAAATAAAGGATTTTCCTTTATTATTTAATTGACCAAAAACAAAGAAGTAAATAAAACCTCTCTGAGAATCAGACACCTCACCTATAACATAGCTTTTGTCTGTATCGTTTGGCAGTTTATCACTAGGTGACAATGGAAATCCTGGAATAGTACCCTTGCAGTTTTTAAGAACGCTTTCTGTTCCAAGACCTCCTTCAGATAAAGTCACGTTAGTAGCGTCTGGCATAAACCCATTCTTAACTAACCTCTCATCTGTATCAGAAGAAAGTCCTCTCGGTATAATCTTATTAATGCCCATTATCTCTTAGGTGCTTGTTTAAAGTTCTTACGGATCGTTTTCAGTGCCTCTTCTTTAGTGAATGACTTGATCCTTGCATTGGCTAATCTTCTTTCGTTGTAGTATTCAGACCTAGCTCTCATCTTCTCGTTCGCTGGAACAGAAGACTTTCTCTCAATAATTTTGTAATATATATAAGCTCTTAGAGCTTCTTCAGCATACACATGAACGCTAGGGTTTGTAGACCTTGCTTCATCAGCAATGTACTCAATAACAATTTCTTTGATAGAGCTATTACCTTTGAGTTCAATTCTATTCTGATCCATGTTAACTCTGAACTCTGCATAATACTGTCCACCTCCAACACCATATAGCCTACCTTCATTATTCTCGTAAACGTAGTTTCTAAAGATGTAAGAGTCCATACCATCAGTAAGGTCGCTACCAACAGAAGGGGAACCACTATCCGTAGCTCCTTTAGAGTCAACACGTTCAAGCAGACCATCATTATCTGAGTCATAAGTACTACCGTTAGCAGTTGCATAAGTCTGTGATTGGTTGATATTCTTATTCTCTCCTAGTGCGTAAACAATACCATCCTCACCAACTACACCTATCTTACTCCAGTCAACGAAGTCATCTGGGAACTCAGCTGTATTGTTGCTTGTATCTACGGTTATTTTTAGAGATCTAATCTTCTTGAGTATGTCAAAACCCATCTCTCTTATACCACGCAAAGCGTATGATCTAATTATATTATCAGATGCACCAGCAGCATAATTGTCTGAATCCAAGCTTATGATAAAGTCATCAATAACTTGGCTTAACTGTGTTTGATTTCTTGCCATTAACTAAAGCTTTGTTGTTGATTATACTCGGCTTGCTCTAAGTTGCCGTAATTCTGTACTTCCTTATCTCTCAAGTTCACACCTATGAGTTGAGCCATCTCTATAACCAGTAATGATACATAATGATTAGGCAGTTCAAAGTCAAAACTTCCAGCGGAAGAATATACATCTGCGTTAGTTCCAAAGGTTACAGTTCCATAAGTAGGTGAAGCAGTACTAGGAGTACCATCTGGCTTCAAGCTCTGAGGTATCTTGTAATACTTTAATCTCAATCTATTTATAGATGTTGGGAAAAGCTCTATGTCATCTGATACTAACGCAATAGGAAAGTCTTCAGTTGGTGAACTAATGTTGCTCCTAAGGATTCTATCAATCTTATCCTCATCATAGCACATCTCAATAGGTGTTCTATTAGACTGTCCAAGAAGTATGGGTCCAAAGGTTGTAGCAGAAATGATACGACTAAGATCATCTGGCTTTTTAAATACGCCATCAACTCTCGCCAATGTTTTGGTCCTAGAGAATACTGATAGGTCTTCATTTATTCTTTTGAATAAAGACTTATCACGACCAGGATTAAAATTTGCTCTCTGATTCCTGTGAGCATCTTTTAGATCGTCAAAAAGTCTGTTGTATATGTTTAGCTGGGCTACCCCTGCAAACTCATTAAAAACTCTTGGCGTGACAAATCCTCTCTGGTCTTTGTTAACCAGGTTTAACAGTGTGTCATATACGACTTTAATACTTGCCATGCAGCAAATATACAAAAGAAAAGAGCCTCCTTATTTGGAAGCTCCTTTCAACAGATAGTGTATTGTCTTACTTTAGTTGTTTCTTTATTTCCTCTACTACTGGAGCAGCAGCCTCGGTCATACAGTACCTAACAAATACATCCATTGGTTCTTTACCTGCAGGGACAGATACAATAAGCTTGTTGCTATCAAACCAGAATGCACCCTTCTCAGTAAGCTTAATTACTTGATACTTAGATGCTTGAGAGATCAATGTCTTCATCTCTACAATAGGGTTATCGAATGACTCAATAAACGCTTGAGGACTCTTTTTAGCTATAACCATTAGGTCATGCTTGATCTCATTTACTGGTCTGTCAATATTGACACCAAACGAGATAGCTACAGAAAGCAGTTCTTCTAAGTCTTTGTTTCTAATCAAACCAACAGCATCATGCATCTTGAACTCGTCTTCAAGTTTTCTCTCAGATATAACTTCTTCTCTATGCAAGAAAAATCTATCCCCACCATTCTCTTTATTCTCTGGGTGAGTATCAAGATATTCAGCAAGGTTTGGTTGATCTGGACGAACAAAGATTCTTCCCTCTAGAAATACAACTGCCTCACGAGTAGACTTGTCATCTTGTTCATCACGATAAATAGATGGTTCGTTAGGGCAATATCTAATCTCACGAAGTTTACCATTCTCAACGATAGTAACATTCTTTTGTTGCATTAAGAAAGTAGCTCCAGACTTTTTTACAAGCCTATACTCTTTAATTTCGTTTCTTTTCTCTTGCCTACGAATTGTAGGCTTGAATGTAGCGGATTTCGCTTGTGGTTTTGGAGCAGCTGTTTTAGCCGCTTGTCTCCCCTTAGCTGGGGCTTTAGTGTTATTTTCCATTATTGTTAAATTAAATTATTGATATAAAAGTAAGAAAAGAGTAGCCGCAAAATGCGACCACTCGATTCTAAGGTGTTATTATGCATCCAAAGTGATAGCACATGCAGATGCAGTCCCAAGGAAAATTGAGTTTACATCATCACAAACTACAATAGCAGCAGAATTCCCAAAGTTGACTTCATTAGCCAAAGCTTCAAAGAATGCTTTCTCTCCATCAGCAGCAATAGTTACTGCAACAGAATCAACACTAGCTGCTTGTCCAGTTCCCAAAGAACCAGGAGCAAACTTCATCTGGATTACTCCGTCAGCAGCACATGTAACTGATTGAAGTTTTGATAAAGGAAACATTGCAGCATCATCTGCATCGTCTACAAATACCAAAAACTTGTTATTAGCTGGTACGTTCATTTTTTTGTTTTTTAAAAATTTTATAAATAAGTTAAATAGCAAGAGGCTCAATGAAGAACCCCTTGCTTTATTAGTTTACGACTTAAGAACAACGTGTTGGTTAGCAGCACGAGTGATCAAGTTACACTCTGAACGGTAGTGGAACTTAGCTAAGTCATCACCATCAGTAGAGTATCCAAGAACACCACCACCAGTTACCCAGTGTTCCATTTCACGAGAGTATCCGTTAGCAGCCTTGTAGTTCATTTCAAGAGCTGGAGCTTTAACACCAGTTTTAGCATCAGCAACTTGAGTCATTGGAACCATAGCTCCTTTGTACAACGGAGTACCAAACGCACCCAACAAAGTAGGATCGTTCAATAGTTTCCAATCATGCTTGTGGAAAGTATATCCACCACGAGTAAATGATTTGAATCCAAGTTGAACAGCCATATCTGGAGAGTTTTGGAAAGCACCAAACTGACCTGGAAGACCAGCAGTAACAGATGTAGCAATACCAGTAGCAACCATGTCATCCATGTTCAATGAAGTCTGAGTGTTTACATACATTGCGTACTCAGATGGAGCGCCTTGCTTGTCAAGAAGCAAAATGATGCTGTCGATATCAGCCATAGAGTCGAAGTCACCAGTTGTAGTAATACCTCTGTTTTCAACAGCATTGAAGTAACCTTCAGAACCAGTTACCTGATCATTAGTTCCTCCAGCTAATTGAACACCTTCGTTGTTAGTCAATTCTCTTTCAGCAAGCAACATCATCATCTCACGTTGGTTCATAAAGCGCTTACGAGTATCCATCTCACCTCTAACATACCAACGGTAGTCTCCGTTACCTGTATTGATCCATCCAATATTAGTAGCTTGAGAACCATTTACTTGGTAAGTCTCTTTAGTGATTAAGAAATCGTTTGTTCTTTTCTGAACATCATTCTGATAGAAAGAAGTTGGTTGTGATGTACCTTGAGAGTAGATATTACCAATAACGATAATTTTCTTTCCTACAGTAGTTTCAGCAGTAGTGTCTTCTCCATCTAGTCTTTTTACAAGAACTTCATTGTTAGTAGCATCAAAGCCTGTAACAACAAGACGCTGACCACCTTCAGTCAAAAGAACGTCATTCAATCTAACAGGCTCAGCACCTGATGAAAAAGTACCTACGTGAAGCTCAGCTTCAGTAGCAGCAGTAAGACCACCAGCAACAGTAGTAAGAACTTTGTGAAGTCTTCCTTCTTCCCAGTATTGAACTTGGTCGTTAGTACCAGCATTCTTTACAGCTCCAGTCAACTCCAAGAAACCTGTGATACCTTGATCTCCATAAGTCTGGATAAGCAAGTCACGGTTATCATCTTTGTTATACTCAAGAAGAGTATTCAAGGAGATATATTTATCTGGGCTTGTTTTTAATAGGGCAGCGATTTCACTCGACCCTTGATTAGCAGTAATAGCCATTTTTTATGTATTTAAAGCGTTATAATTTAAAAGTCATTGCATCGCCTCCACCAAGTGCTTGCCTAAGCTGTTCACTTAACGGATTTGATTGTTGTGGAAAACCACCTTGACCTGGAGACTTAGTATTGACGTTAGCTGCTTTATCTACAATTCCTCGTTGTCCGTCACTCATACCTTGTTGGTATACTGACTTAACAATCATTTCGATATTATCGACAACGGCTCTGTGCATATTAAGCTTGTCAAAATCCCAACTTCCATCCTCGTGCACATAAGGATCAAAGTACTCATCAAGATGAGAATTCTTCTCTGCTAGTTGATTCTTGTAATTGTCAGATAAACCAAGAGTAAACTTATCTCCGTTTCCAAGATCGAAGTCGATCCCTTCTAAAGAGTCAAGCTCTTGTTTCATTTGACCATACCATTCATCATCAAACAAAGATTCTGGTTCTTGAGTACGATTAACTTCTGGGGCTTTGTATTGAGTTCTAAATTTATCAACATTCTGCCTTGCGCTAGTCGCATCAATCTTCAGTTGCAACTTAGATAGACTGATTTCTTCCTCAGTATGCATATCTTCATCAACCTTATACTTAGAGTTGAGAAGAGTAGAGACTTCTGTCTGAGATAGGTTAGGGTAATCTAAAGCCATTTGAACTTGCACAGCTGTTAAGTCATCCATTTCGGATGGGTTTAAACGCTGATACATGAACCAGTCCTCTGGATCCCTGCCAGTCTCTTCAACAAAACTCGCTATAGCTGAGATTCTTTCATCTAGCCCTCCTTGTTGCTGGGTAGCATTTAGATCATCGAAGCTATTGAAATCTCTTCCGAGCCTTTCGCTCAAATATGAGAGAACACTAGATTCTAGTTCTTCATTACTAAACCCATTATCTTCAGTAACAGCCTCAGACTGGAAGTCATCAGTTGTTACGTTAAATCTATTTTCTTGTTCCAAGGTAGGCTCTTGAACTGCATCCTGTGTGACAGTCTCATTCGTATCTACCATTGGTTCTTCTGTAGTATCCACTGTTGGTTCTACTACAGGTTCTGCACTAGGCTGCTCTTGACTTTCAGACATAGAGGCAGCCACCTCTTCTTCAGTCACAAAGGACCAAGAAGGCGCGGTTGTTTCTTCAGCTTGCGCTGCATTAGTATTTTCTTCCATTGTATTTAATTATTATTTATTTTCTTATCGTGAGTAAGCAAAGAAGTGGATAGTTCCATCTCCTTGAAGCTCAAGGAACTTGCCCTCTATAACATCACCAGCAACCATTTCTATATCTACACCCGTAGTGTCTACTTTTTCGTAATACTGATTAACTAACCCTTGAGCATCAAAAGTAGCCTTGTCTACAAAAGGTTTCCCAGTCGCTGGGTTTATAACCAATTGAGCCGCTGCATCGTCAGCCACACTAAGCACTATCACTCTAGCGCCACCAAATACAGTAATAGTACCAGCTACAGAACACACTGCTCTTCGGAAATGTGTCTCAGGCATGTTTGGATGAATAGTTAACTTTCTAGCTCCAGGTACATAATAAAACTTAGTTTCTAAATCTTCTGATGGATGTGCCATAGTTTTATGCTTCGTAGAAT
>Ga0208666_1000348_pt1 | contig 22817 bp, 21 predicted proteins | sample 5B_taG_FD_184078 | JGI IMG/M metagenome (GOLD analysis project Ga0208666, IMG submission 184078) | Marine viral communities from the Subarctic Pacific Ocean - 5B_ETSP_OMZ_AT15132_CsCl metaG (SPAdes) (version 2) | ecosystem: Environmental > Aquatic > Marine > Oceanic | place: Pacific Ocean...
ATCTGCACTAAGGTTGTTCCACACGGCAGGGTATTGTGTGCCGTTGTTATCAGTCCACGCCTTACCAACTCTGATTATTCTTCCGCTATATTTCCACGGCATTGTTATCTCCTATCGCGCATTAGCAAATTTGAATGGGGATTCGGCCAAAGAAAGAAAAATATGATTAGCGCCGCTGGTGTTCAAATCGCCATATGTGTTTCTCATTTTGAATCCGTTTGATAAAAAATCAATTAACAATGAAGAATTGTCTGCAAACTCAGCATCAGAACCATTGGTAATAATACCATCGTTAACTACATTAAAAGTTGACCTTTTGTTATCAAAAATCCACGAATTTGTACCATTAGCATCAGTGCGTTTTATCAGCAGAAATGAAGGACGGTGTCCTGTGTAGACAAACGGCCCATCTGTGCTTCCGTTTCCAGTGTAGGAGCCGACCTTTGAGTAGCCTTCAACGCTGTGAAAACAGTACGCTATAAAGTCTTCAGCAGAGCCAAATATTGTATTGCTAAATACGGTGGTTGTTGGGGCTGAAGCACCAGAAATATTTGAATTAGCATCTGTGGTATCTAGTCTTAGGAAATCATAACTGCCATCAACGGATTCATGTGTAAAATACCAACCACCCGAACTTCGTGACTTGTACAACACAGCCTCCGGCTTTGCACTCAAGCCGTGAGCAATGGTATCGCTGCCACTCGACGTTCTAGTATAACTCACGATACAAAACCCAGCCGTTGCGTTTACCTGACCTGACGATGCTATTGTTGCGCCATTTGCACCAGCAGAGTTGCTGAACGCTGTACCGGCTAGCCAGTTCCAAGCAACAAAAGTTTGACTGTTTTGGTTGGTGCCAACATTATTACCAAGCGTAAATCCATTGCTATCTAAAGAATTTACAGAACCAAAATTACCATCTTCAGCATTTGTTAAATTAGGAAATATTCTTTGGTTTACGCCAGATGCAACCCTGACAGAATCAAACATCATGTGATTGTCTGCGCTTGACCGTCTTTTAATCCAAAGCCAATCTGGGCTGAAATTAACCCCTGTTATAGCTGTGCCATTAGTGCCATTGCCAGTATAAAGCACCGTATTAAAATGCTCACTGCCATCAATGATGTCTACGTCTGGCAAATTTTGAGAACAAAGAGCAAGGTATCCGCTTGGCGGTGCGTAGGCAAAACTGCCGTGACCGTTGCCATCTGCGTTGGAGTTGGCTGTGGATTTTGCACCAGAAAAAGAACTGTCTTGTCCAAAGTTATAAACCAATGTTGTGCTTCGGTTGTCCCCAGAATTTTGACCAAACAAAGGTTTTATTTTACCAGTAATTGTACCGGCTTCATTTGAACTAGACGCTGGGTTTCCGCTGCCGCCATAAGTATTGTTTTTACCAAGCCATACTTTGCCAGTATCAGCATCAAAAGCACATTGTAAAATGTCTCCAACTGCCCAATCAGGAACCCAATCAGTAGTTGATGAGCCATTGACAAACAATCGCCCACTATCTTGAAAGCTAATCCCACCGCTTGACGACTGCGGGTCAGTGCTTGGTAAGGATGCTTCTGGTGCTACGCCAAAATTTGCCCAACTTGCAATTGCGCTAATGACTTTAACATTTGCCTCAAAATACCATTTCCCACTTGCGGGAATAAAGTTACCAAATGAGCTTCTAGCTCCACTTGTAGTGGTGGCTATTTGAAGGTTTCCTTCAGACAAAGAAAACCCAGACGCTAAATCCAGTGCATTAAGAACAGCAAAATTATTCGTTGGTACATCAGGCACACTATCCCGATAGTCTAGATTCACAGGTGTGAAGTGATTGCCGTTGCTTGAAACATCTTTGAAGAAGGCTGCTTCACGAGAATCGCCAAAGGCCATCCAGATATATGTGCCGCCCGAATTGTTTGATGCTGCGTTTGTTCCGTCCAGCGTAAAACCATCTGAGTCAAAATCTAGATCATACGTTGATGATGTAGCTTCAGCACTACTGTCGCTAGGAAAAAGTAATAGATTTCTAGGGTCAACTACATCTCTTGTGTTGTCATATATTCTCCAACTTCCAGCGGAATCAGTGCGCTTGATCATCAGAAAAGCTGGCTTAAAGCCTAAACCTGTAATAGCATTACCAGACGAACCTGTGCCACTGTATGTTCCAAATGCACTGTAGCCAGAAATTTCTGCCCAACAATACGCCACAAAAGTTTGACTATTCTCATTAACACCATTTGATTGACCCAAGCTAAACACGCTGCTTGTCGGGGCTGTATCGTTGTAAACTGTGCCAGTAAAAGCGGCATTGGTTGTGTTTAGATTTATGCCTTTAGTCGCACCAAGCGCATCATGGTAAACAAACCAATCGTCAGCACCGCCTCGTTTTTTTATAAGAATCCATTTTGGTGCGCCAACACTATCTAAACCATGAGCAACAGTAGCACCAGCAGTATAATTGCCTGTGTAAGTGACTATGCTGAAACCCTTAGATGTATCTGCCGATAACCTTGTTGCAGCTATTGACCCACCCAACGCAGAACCAAGATTAGAGCCATCTATCTTTACTGACCCCGCTGTTGGGGTTGCCCCTGCACCAGCACTGTTATCGGCTGTTGGTGTGCCGCCAGCCTCCCAACACCAACCCACAAAAGTCTCACCGCTTTCATTTACTGATGTGCCGTTCCCCATAGTAAAACCATCAGCATCTAAGGAACTTACATTGGTTGTTCCACTGTAAACAGTGCTTTCTTCTGCGGCATTTAAACTAGAATATAATCGGCGAGGGCCATCTGAATCTGAACGCAATACATCAAACAGATTGTGGTGCTGGTCAGTTGACCTCCCTTTAATCCACGCAAGACTCGGACTAAAACCCACACCACTGATACTTTGCGTTGCACCTGTTCCAGTATAGGTAACAGTATTGAACCCCTCAGAAACCACATCATCTTTAAAAGTAAGGTGAAAACCATTGGTTCCAAATGTCAAGCCGCTGGTATCTTTTGGTATCCAGATACCGTCCTTAGTCTCGCCAAAGCTGTCGGCGGTCAATTGAGTGCCATCAACAAAGTTAACTTCGGCTATATACCCATCGAACGTATTTGAACTAGCATCACCGTAAGCGCCAACAACTTGGCCCGAATTATTATTTATTCCTGACTCACCATTCAAAGTAGTTGCATTAACTTGGGTTAAAGTTTGACGCACACCATTTACGTAAATAATTGAGCGTTCTGACTCGGTTGAATTTGTAGAATCAAATGCCCAGACTATGTGATAAAACGCACTGACATCTCTAAATTTTCGAGCCGTTGTATATTGACTGACATAACCACCATTATAAAGATAAGCCCTAATAATGTCAGTATTGTCAAATCTCAAACCATCTTCAATACCGGAACCACCTGCTCCCATCAAACCAGAGTATATGCTTATATTGCTTCGCTTAACCCAACCACTCCAAGTCCAAGTTTTTCGGTTGCCAGCAGATGCAGGAGTTCTCGTTAGATACTGAGCATCGTCATCATTAAATTTCAACGACTGGTCAAGCAGATGCTTGTAAAAGCCTGTGCTGACTTCACCCGCGCCTTGTCCTTTAATTAGAGACATATGTAATCCTTATGTCAAAGCAGCGGATGCAGACACTAATATAGTGTTGCTGCCGCTAGCCGCGCTACAATAGTAAGCTAGATGATATGTGCCTGTTGCTGAAATAGCAGTGAGTGAGTCTGCGCTTATTGCTACATCAGCATGGGCTGCGATAGTATGGTTGCCGCCATTGATAAACATGATGTTGCCTGACTGCCCAGCCGCTGCATTTGTAAAAGTAAGCGTTAAACCGCCAGCCGTGGTGCATTTGAAATCGTTGCCTACCGCCAAATCAAAGCTGCCATCATTGTCGGTTGTAACGTGACCAGATGCCCTACCAGCTACAGTAACATCATCACCCACAACAACATCACCGCCAGAAATTGTGCCAGTGGTAGTAATAGATGATGCACCGTTGTCTATATTGCCAAATCCAGATGTAATGCTCCCGCCAGTGCTTAATGTTTTATTAGTAAGTGTGTCGGCTGAAATCAAAGATACCAGCGTTGAGTCGCCACCAATTGGCAGCAACATAGTGTTTGTTATGCCGGAACTATGCAGTTGTGCTTTAAGGGTTTGACCGTGTGAATTATCTGAACAATTTAAAGTTAACGTGCCAGAGTTTGTGTTTCCCCTTATAACAACAGTGCCAGTGCCATGTGGCGCAAGGTCAATGCTTCTATTGCTACTAGACACAATATCTCTAGCTAAAACATCAAGGTCGCCACCTAACTCTGGGCTTGTATCATCAACAACATTGGTAAGATTACCAGCACCATCTGCGCCAGAGTAATTAAAATCTATTGTAATCCCATCAGTGTTACTAAACGAGCCGCTAGATGTAATAAATGTTACTGGTACTTTAGAATAACCAGATGCATTTGTAACAGCACCAGTTACTTTAAATAATGCGTATGTACTAGGAGTGTTTTCTTTAGTTATAAATAAAATACCGCGTGCAGTAGCATTAGTTACATCATCCCAGCTTTGTACAAATGTACTTATAGTTGCGCCATTGTCATCAACATCATCAAAGTACATTTCAGTAACAGAACCAATGCTACCATTATTAAACGCAAGTTTACCTGCACCCGGATCAGCATCAGATGTACTATTACTAAATGTCATAGCAAGCCCTGAATGACTGCCAGTTGCGCCAGTCGAACCAGTTGCACCTGTGTTACCTGTTACAAGACCAAAAGCTAATGCTAATGCGCCTGTACTTCCTGTAAAAGTAGCACTTGCTGTTGGTGTGCCGCCAGCAGATACGGCTGATACACTTGCTGATACTGAGCTAACCTTACCTTCTTCAGCTACAAGATTACCACTACCATCAAACCCAAGCTGTTTATTTGCTCTGGTTGTTATATCAGGAAGAGTAAGTGATGCTGTTGTATCAAAGTCTGATAATATCAAAGCACGATTTGATGCATCATCAATATCAGCAGCAATTGCTATAATTCTATCTAATTCAGTATTTAACGTACTTACATTAAATGGGCCTGATAATGGAAAGTCAGTTACACGATCTATATCTATATCACGTGTTATAACAACACTTGAACCACCAGTAGCACCAGTAACATGATTACCAGATGTAAAATGTATAAAGCCAGTTGTACCTGATGTATGAGCTTGAGAGTTACCAGAATCATCAGCAGTTGTATAATGTGTTGTTAATGTTTTAAGTGTGCCATCAACGTATACATTAAGATCATCATCATCAAAAAATTCAAAAGGCACAGCAAATGCACTCTGCGTAGCACCTTGCGACACAGTGTAATTTACTCGAGGTGAATTATCGCTCAAATTAATTGTCATAGCTTATCCCCTAACATGATGTTGAATAAAATTCAACGCACAATCAGTTTCTACCAACGCTTCCAACAAACTCTCTCATATCATCTCGAAAAGGTTGTAGCCCTATAAATGGCAGAGAATACTTCAATCTTTCTGCTGCATCAGATTCTCGACCAGCAAAATAATCATCAATTGAACGATAATAATCTGTAGCTAAACCTGCTGGCGCACCGAAAGGTTCTATAAAAGCATCTAACAATCTTTCATCTCTATCTGGATTTATATATTTAGGAGGGATAATAGCATCTTTTGTAACAACTCCTGTGTTACCAGCAATCTGTAATCCAGTATACGCAAGGTCACTATATATACCTAACACACCAGAATGATCTACAATACGAGCCATAATGTCAGGCGATGTACGTTTTTCAAACCAGTAATCAGGTTTTTTTGCAGCTAGTGAAAGATAAGATAAACCAAGCAATGCAACTATACCTTGCATTCTATATCGTCTATTTGGATCTCTAATTGCACCTAATATTTTATTATTTGCACCAAATGCAAAGTTCATAAATGTAAATGGAATAGTCAGTAAACCTGATTCAACACGAACCATATTTACATCTCCTGTACGCAATCGTTTTTCAATCTTAAATTGAGTTGGAAATGTTTTTCTTACAGATTGGAAAAATGGATTATCACGCATATAAACAACACCATCCATAATCAATGGCTTATCAAATGTCTGCCCCATAACAATAGTATTGTTAGCATGTGATGCCAGTGCTGCTTGATATTTACGTACTATCTCTCTTGCTTGAGACGTAGATTGATCCCATGCATCTGTATTAGATATTTCAAAATCTCTGCTTTCATGTTTTTGCGTAGGAGCTTTGGCAATAAATTTAGCCATATCTTCATCAATACCATACCTAGCTAAATATTCACGCTCGAACTTCGATATTGTACCATTAGCCCAGTTACGCGATTGTTTTATAAATTTATTCTGAACAATCAAGGTATCTAATGATTTACCTGCAAATGTAAATGGTGCCAAAAGGTTGGCTGTATAAAAAACCTGATTTCCTACTTGAATTGTTTTTTCAAGTTTTGTTGGCTTTACACGCCTAACTGTATCGTTAAGCATTTCTCTTGCATAAACATTTTTAGTTACATCGTATAACTCACCTGCTAGTTGAGCTTCTTTAATTGCTTTACCTAAAAATGCTGTATCTGTTGCAGCAATACCTGCTTGTATTACATCCTTCATACCATGAGCCATAACAATAGACCCTGCATCTGTTATAGCAGATACACCTGCTAATGGCAGATATGTCCATGCTGTCCATGCTCTTGCTGCTTTAAGTGCTTGCGTATCCCAACGATCATTGCTTCTTTGCAATGTTCCCATAACACGCTCATAGTCACCATAGAAACCAGCTTTTAATGATGCTATCTCTTTATCATTTAAACCATCTACACGTGCATCATATTCCAAATCTTCAAGCACTTCATCAATACTTCTGCCGCCATATTTATTAGCAAAAGATACTTGTCTACCCATGCGGTCAATATATGTATGCAACGCTTGCATATCAGCGTGAATAAAATCTATTACTTTTGCTACATCTACATTTGTTTTACGTGTTTTTAAATGTTTCATAGTTGGCTTTTTGCCAGTATCACGTAATGGATTTTGCATATCATCGCCATCTTCTTGCAAAATTTTACGCAATGTTTTTTCAGCATCTTCAAATGCACCAAATGTATCTTTGCCAGCAGCTAATCGTTGTGCTTCATAATCTTCACTAAATATCCTTGTTAAAGTTTGTCTTGCTTCATCACTTGTAGATAATAATTCTTTGTTATAAAAAATAGGAAAGGTGTAATCTTCTCTAGTAAATTGACCTAACTTACCTTCATAGTCAGTAATTCTTGCTCGTAATCGAGATTGTCGATTTTCTAAGGTTTTTAACAAATCTATTTGCTTTTTAGTACCAGCTTTATTAGGCATTTTATTTATATCAGCTTCTAACTTAACTAATCTATTAGTTACTGTATCAACTTCATTTTGAATTTTTGTAATGTATGCTAAAAGTTTTTCGTCTGTTCTCATTTTATAATAATGAATATCATCACGAAAACCGCCAAATAGTTCAGTCATCAAAACACCAGCTTCTTTTTGCTGGTCACTAATGCCGTCATTACCAATTCTTTGTAATCGTGGATCAGGTGAGCTACGTAAAATATAACGTCTTATTGTATCACCAGCCCAATCATCAAAACCTGTAAAAGGCAAAGGGACAGTTGCTACTCTGGATGCTTTTTTAATCCCTCTTACTTCTAAAGAATGGAGATCTTCCATTTTACGTCGTAAACCTTCATACAAACCTTGATATGTAACTGATTCCTGAGAGACAGATTGAAAGCCATATCCTCGTCTAGCGCCTTGTGTAGAAACAGATCCATTATAGGCAAGCAATGCAAAGTAATTTTTTAATTTTTCAGAATATTTTTTATTACCCATTACCCTATTCGTAAAAGAACCTAAAATATTTGTTTGAACTAAATCTAGATTACCACCTTCAGCAGGTGTGTATGCTTCATCTAGTTCAGCAACTTCATCAGTTTTACCAAACACATGTTTAAAACTTTTACCTTGATATAGCTTGTTTACTTTACTTGCAGAACTAGCAAGAAACGGCCCAGCATATCCAGCACCTTTCAATACACCACCAAAACCTGCTGAGAATATTGTAGATGCTGCAACATTAGCGACTGCTTCGCCCGGCTCATCAGCTACAGCAAACGGCGCACGCCTAGCCTCAGATGCAACACCATAACCAAGACCTGCAATAGCACCACGACCTACTGCTTGTGTAAATGTTTTACCTAATTTTACATAGTTAAGGCCGGGAATAAATGCTGTTACAGCTAATGGATCTGTAAAACCACCTGCAATTTGTGCTGTCAAAGGAGCATTAGACGCTATACGTCTACGTTCTATTGCTTCTCTTGCTCTTGCTTCTAAGTATCTAAGATGACGTTCATTTTTAGCTTTTACTAAATCATCATAATATGGCAACACATCTTCAGAAATATTTTCTGCTACATTAAAGTTATAATCATATTCTTCGTTTTTAAATTCAATAGCTTCTTGTATTGATTCAACTAATGGCATGTTGTTATATGCAACATTAGCTATCCAGCCCTCATACCATGACGCAGGAGTGTCATCAGATATAGCTGCTGGTATTGGAATAAAAAAATCTTGTCTGTTTATATCAACCATTGTTAATTATCTAATTATAAAAGTTTAGGATTTACTTCAAATAAATTCCCATTATTGTAAAGTTTTTGAGTCTTTTCATAACGACTTTCTGCTGTTCTTGCTCTAGCACGCAGTTCTTCAAGACTTTTTCCTGTACGTATTTGAGATTGTTGAAGAACATATTGTGGGCCAACAAGTATAGGTTTTCCATTTCGTCCTTTAATTGGAAGTTTATCTTTATCAACAAGAGCATATACGGGCAATGCTGTGCCTGATCGTCTATCAGGAACAAGAAACACATTAACACCTAACTTTAATTTTTTATCTGATGATGGTTGTACTAATAACAATTTATCTTCAACAGATTTTTTAAAATCATTTAACTCAGCAGGTATATCACCATAAGCACGTTCTGGAGTAAAACGAGAACGTCTTATTGAGCTATGCATTAAGTTGCTTTCTTTAAATACAGCACCAGCAGAATTTTTTAGAATAGTTGATGCTCGTTCTTTACCAGACACAGAAACAACAGTAGGAATATATGATTCATAAAATGCTATTTCTTCTTCAGTTGCATCACTATCAACATTTTCTCTAATAAACTGTCTTACAGATACATCGTCACCTAATACAGTTCGTAACATTTCATCTTTTGATTCTTTTGGCTTATCCATATATATTTGAAGTTTATTTAAAAACTCAGGCGCAGCATCATTACCCAATGTATCTACAACATTAGCTAATGCTTCAAACTTAACACGTGTATCATCTTTTATTCCGCGAGGATTGATACGTGTAAATCTTCCATCAAAAGATCTTGTAGATTGTTTATATAAACTTACTGCCGTAAGAACCTGATCTGAATCTAAATTATCAACATTGTCAAAATAATCTATTACTTGTTGTGGTAATGCACCTTTACCACCAAGTATCATTTCTTGCATGGGGCCATAATATTCTTCCCATGATTTTCTTTGTTGTTCATTTTGAGGTGGTATTAATATCTGATCCATTAGACGAGCAAAGTCTACACCAGACGTTACACCATAACTATTAGATATAAGATCTGCATCATCTTGACCTACTCCACCAAATTCTCCTAATTTGGTTTTGGCTGCATCTGTTAATCTTTCGATGCTTTGTTTATTAAATTGATCTTGTACAGTATTTTTTAATGTTGTTAGGTGACGAGACATTTCAATTTGCACACCAGCAAATTGTTTAGAATTAATAACTGCATCTGTAAGACCTGCACGCCCTAAACCACGTTGTATATTTGCAGGTATCTTTGAGGTGTTTACAGTTCCTTCTCGTAAAGCTATTGTCATATAATTTAATATAGATGTCATATGAGGAGCTTTTCTTGCTGGGTCAGCATTAGGAAATGCACCATCCCACAATTCCCCTGCTTTATTAGAAATTCTAGTTAATGTACCTCTTGCATATGAAGCATTTAATTTTTGTATTCCATTTGAAAGAAATGATGTGCTAGCAGATTCATTTGTAGATTGAATTAAAACAAGATTATCTACCTCTTGTTTATATCTTGCGTCTGCTGCACCTTCACCACCATCTGTAGATGCTAATGTTTCAACATCAGAGTTTGCTATATTTTGATTTGCTACTGCAAAAGCAAGTGCTACACCTTCATCGTGTTTAACTTTATCTTGAGCTAATTTTGAAGCATATTGTTTGCTTGCAAGCAAACCTATTTGCTTAGTAAAATTACTAAACTTACCACTATCTTCAACTTGCTTATCTAAATAAGCACCAAACTGTTCTTCAAATCCTTCTGGATTTCTTTTATTAACTTCCAAGTTTGCTAAAGCCTGTGCAGTTGAATCAATATTTACTTTTAATTCATTTATAAATCTTTCTTGAGCAATAGGCTCATAATACTTTTCTGCAACAGGAGATAATGATTTCGGTGTATCAGCAAAAGATAACGTACCAGTTTTTTCATCTCTTATACTTATTGCTGCTAGCTGTGCCTCTTTTGTACCTTTGTTCTTTTCAATATCATAAGCATACTTATAGGCTTGCTCACGAATATTTCTGCCAGCAATAGCCATCTGCTGCCCAATACGAGCAGCACCATCCCCCATTGTAACAATACCAATAGGGCCAATTCTAGGTGCGTTACTTTTTAATACTTCAATTTTTGCCATTACTTATCCTGTATTAGATACGTTATATGCTTTCATTCCCAAATCTGAAATTGCAGAAAATGATTGTAAAACAGATAGCTGCATAGCTTGCTCTCCTTCAAATTGTGCAAACTGTGCGCGTCTTTCTGCTCTTCCCATTGAAAATAAACTTTGAACTTGTATAGCCTTCAATTCGTCTGTTGTTTTTTGTTTTGCTGCTTCCTGTATAGCCATAAGAGATCGATCTGCACCTCGTCTATTATATCCAGTAATAGCAGATGAATTTTTTAAAAAATCTGAATATGCTTTTGATCGTGCAGTAGCATCACGTTCAGCCTGTAATTGTATAGCAAGTTTATTATCACGTGACTGCCTTGCTATTTCATCCTGTTTAATTTTTTCCGCACGTGCAGCTTGATCATATCCAGTAATCTGTAATGCTGTACCCATTCCCATTGCTGCATATGCTAACCATTCAAGTGCCATATATATCTCCTACTGAAATGCTACCTCAACAACCATACCATTTAGTTGCATATTTAATGGTGCAATCTGAGATATAGTTACTGTTGGATCTTTACTATAACCTAAAACTCTAAACTCTTTTTTACCTGTAAATGCTTCTCTTGGTGTTGCAGGATTAAAATTAACATTGCGAATAATCATATTTGTACCATTAACAGAAACACTTAATGTTTCCTGTAAATCTAAAATAACATTTGTAATTTTACGAGGTCTGCCTGTTAAAGGGCCGCCGGGGACCTGTGCATCGATAGGCATTGTTTGCAACTCTGGAACAAATTTAAATCCTATTTCTGCTGAAATAGATGCCTTAACAGCACTTACATCTACATTACCACCAGATACAGTAAATGAACCTAGATACTCTGTATTATCTATAACATCAACTACAGCACCGTTTGAAAAGTGACTTGATACACTAAACACACCAGCAGTACCATTAAAGTCATCTGCAAAATCCATATTTATATTTTTATCAAACTGCTCTAAAAAAAACTTATTTGTGCCTGAGCCATCATCTCTAACAGAAACACTAAACAAACTTTCATCTATTGCACATATAGAATGAGATCTACCTTCTGTTGTCCAACGCATCCATCCAGCACGTTTTTCTGCTCGTATGCTGTAAAATACAGCAACCTCACCATTATCCATTAAAAAGAATGCATATGCACCCGGCCTGTTTAATGAACCCTTTACAGATGTAAGCTGTAATGGATTTGATATTAAGTGAGATGACAATATAGAAATCATATTTGTTACATATGCGCCTTCAGTATCACTAAATAAAAATTCACGTACAGCAGTGCCAGTTGCTTGTACAAATAATGTACCGCCATCAAGTGATAATGGTCTTACAAAGCCAGTACCAAAAGGAGTCTGTTCAGATACTTTTGCTATAGAAGGTGTAATAGGTTGATCCTGAAATGCAGGTATAAAAAATTCACCTTGATTACAAAAAACCTGCAAATCTCTATTTGAAACAAGATGTCTAATAAAATTAGTTACACCAACAGCAACTTCTAAATCTATTGCATTAGATGCTTCACCTTTGCCAACATCAAAGTTAAAAAACTCACCACTTGCTGATGACCATATTCCACTTGGTTGGGATGGTGTACCACCAAACCATAGCCTATCTTCATGAAATGTTATAGCTGCTGGATAGCCTCGAAGATCACTATAAGATTGTTCAAACCATTCTGTTGTTGCTGTATTAGCACTAGTTATAATTGGATTACCACCACCAGTTGCAGTTGAAGTTGCACTGCCACCAGCAGTATATTCAAACTCATTATCGTCTATAACTGCACTAACAGTTCTACTACCATTAATATTTGAGTTACTAATACCACCTAAAGAGCCAGCATTTGATATTGTAATAGTAACACCTGATGCCAAACCATGATCTAAATGTACAACACGAACTTTATTTGATCCTTCTGTAGTATTCAAAGAATCAAAATCTAATCGTCTTTCTATTGTACCCTGCACATTAGCTGTTGCCGTTGTTGTGTTTGTTACACCAGTAATATCTACTTGTGTATTATTTATTAAAAGACTTGTACCAACATGACCTGAAACAAAATAACCTGCACTTGTTGTAAGGGTAATTCCATTTCCTGATACTGCTGATGGTGTGATTGTCATACCACTAGCCTGAAAATGATAATATGGTTGTAACTTTTTATTGCCATCAGCAGATGTATCAAATGCAAAAGTACGCACCTCAAAACTTGTTAATCCAGTTCTTACAAGTTCTCTTGGCATAAAATCATTATGTGCAATAAACATAAAGTCACCAGATTGTGCATATGTAAATTGCGTAAGATTAGTATCTGTAAATGGAAGAGATGCACTATCTACATCTTGTGTAAGTGTAGATACTAAAGAATTAAATGATCCATTAGCATTAACTCTAAATATCTCAATTTTTCCTGAACTAAAAGCTACAATATATTTTTCATCACTAGAAAATATAAATGGCTCTAATCTTATTTTTTGAGATACAACAGTAAAATCTGTTACTGCTAATCGTGTTGAATCAGTTGTTGTAACTGTTCTGTTATCTGTACTTAATCCATCACGTTTTACCGTAACAACATTTGCTGCTGGATTAGTAACAGTTAAACCTGATACTGCATTTAGAGCAGTAAAAATATTATCTGCTGTCGTATTATTATCTGCATTTGCTCTTACAAAATGAGTATTACCTGATGAAGCACTTGGAGAACTACTACCAGATGCTTCAAACTCAAGTGTAATTATAGTATTATCACTTAATGTAAAAGTAAGCTGTGTTCCGACCACTATATTTGCGAAATCAGTAACAGTCACAGTACAGCTTGGTTGATCATATGTTTGTGAAAAGTTGTGAAGTCTTTTAGAGCCGGGACGATTTATAACCCCACCTTCAGCACGAATAAACACATTTTTCACAGATTGACCAGCTTGATTGTAAACTGCTGAATCTATGCGGCTAGTTAGTGAAGGATTAATTTCACCAAAAATAAAGTTGTTTAGCGGTACACGTATCCTCGCCATCAACTTCGCCTTTCAGTAATAAACCTCGATGTAACAAGTTTTCTAGTTGTTTGCTGTTGACTATCTAATGTTTTTGCCTGTTGAAGCAATGCTCCACCTTTCTGCTCAAGAATAGATGAGAGTTGCTCATCTCTTGCTATTGCTAAAGCAAATGATGCTGCAAGAGAAAACTCTAGTGCAACAGTAAAATATGATGGAAAATCTTGTTCTAATGCACGAAATGTATAGTCAGCTACTAATGTATCTTGTGTTGATGCATCACTAAATACTTTGTCACCATAAATATTATATTCAATAATAGCATCGCTAATTGTAACAGCATGTAACATTAACATATCTGTTGGTAGTTGATGCGCTGTATCATATCTACCAGTAGGAACATTAGTAAGTAAATTTAATTGCGCTTGGTTTGTAGCAAACCTCCATCTGCTAGAACATAATGTAGTACGGACTATATCTTCATAGATAGCATTTGCTACAGTTGATTCAGTGGTTGAGGCAGTAAATGATGTAATTGGATCTGCACCAATAAGAATCAACCCTCTGGATGCAATATCAATATCTGAATTAGCTGCTGATGGCATGTGATGTTATGGGAGAGGTAAGTTGATACCTTGACCTCTCCCAAACTCCTTTAGTCTGAGTCTGTTTCAGTTATAGCCAAACCATCGGTTACGTCTACAACAGTACCAGTATTAGACTTTACACTAACAAAACTTGTTGTTGGTGTATTCGTATCAGCTACAATAATAACATCACGAACAGAAAGCATGTTCGCAGCACTATTAAAGTAACCTTCTGTGTTTACAGCGGCAATTGCATCTGTAGTTGTATAAAACCACAGATCACCATTAGAAGCACCACCAATACGGGTTAAACCACTTGCTGCATAAGCCATATCTTAATCCTCCTAGTTGTTGTCTAAGACTTCATAGACACCGTTGTCATCAATAACAACAGAACCCATTGACATCATAGAGGTTGCAAGATGCGCGGCTTTCTCAGGTACATAATTAATCTCTGTTTGTACATCAGAGTTAATACCCAATCCAATCGCAGAAGAATGATAACCCATATTTTTACCTGCGGTTATTGCAGAGGTTGAGAAAATCTTAAATCCAAGAAATTCTTTCATGCTCATACCGCCAGCAAAAGGTAGGTTTTGTTCTCCAACAAAATCAGATGATGCAAACTCTGTAATCAAAAACAGATCAGCATATCCTTTAGGATGCATGGCAAGATAACGTCCACCATCTTCAGGAATATTTGCTGAACCCATTGTTTCAAACAAAGCAAGCAAATCAGCTTTGTCTACTGCTGCACCAGTAGAGTTAATCTGCGTACTGTTTGCACCAGCATCCATTGCTGTATAGATGATTTCGTCAGTCTTACGACCAAGTGCAGCAGCAGCAGATTGTGCTACAGCTTGACGCTCATCAATGTTTGTCTTTAACTCGTCTAGCTTATCAATATACTCAGGAGCATAAAAATCTGCCATTGTTGCTTCCACATTAGTATGTGCAAGTTCCATTGGAGTTACATTACCATTTCGAGACTTTGTATTTGCTGAACCAGTGCCAATCTTTTGGAACCGAACAACATTTCCACGAACATTACCAGCAGTGCGAACAGTGCCACGGAGTTTAGAACCCATACGCTGATAAGCAAGATGAACTTCAGTCTCAAACTGTTTAATAAAGGCTTGATCTATTGTATTAGCCATTATTCAGTCCTCTCATTAAAGTTTCACTACACCAACGGTTGTCCGTTTCCTTCGTCGTCCAGTTATCTCATTGCGAGGCTGTCAGATAAAACAGGCCGTAATATCAATCCCATGCCATATTTTCAGATAAATTACAACGCACAAAACGCACACATTGGAATCCATTTATAGTGGTTGCCTTCTTTGCAAACTGAAAACCTAACCAATTCAACCACTTAATTGTTTTTGTGTGATCTATAGGAACTAAATTTTCTAATATATCATAGTCAATTAACAGTATATCTATGATACGTTTGGTAACTCTACAAAATTTTAAAGGCTCTTCTTCACATAAATTGCTTCCAAGCAACCAAATTACAGCACTTCTATATTCTTTATCAAAAGAAATATCTGATACACCAAACATTGCACATGGTTTATTGTTAATGATTATTGTCCATGTTTTACCATTGGGATCTCTTAATGGCTCATGCAATGCTGCCCAAGGCGATGCACCAACAATCATGCATTCTCTTATATCAGTAGGACGTAAATGATGCTGAAGGTAGCCAGCATGCTCACTTGTAGCATTGACTACCTTTGCATCGATAAACTCAATCTTATTTATATAGTTGATTGAATCCTTCTTCGACTTCTCTAACATAACCAGCGTCCCTATGAACAGGATTCCAATATCTAGGATCTTGCATTTTAGTTCTTAGTTCATCTTCATTTGCTCGTAATGATGGCTGTGCATCAGATGATACTGTTGCATCTTTCATTTTACTCATAAGAAACTCCATCATTTCTATGCCTTTAGCTGATTGTCCAATGCCTAAGATTACATCTTCATATTCTGATGGAAAGAATTTCTGACTCCATAAACTTACAGCATCAATTCTAGCTTCTGCATTATCACCTAAATGAGTCATTTCAGAATCAAGATCTGGTTGCATAGCTTCCATTGCAGTATTAAATTGTTCAATGCCATTTACAAATTCTTCTTGCGAATATCCATTTTCAAACGCATGGTTTGCCCACCATTGAAATAATGCATTATCATTAGCAAGCTCTTCATCAACAATATCAGGAATTTCATAGTGACCAGCACTTTCTGGTCTACTTGAGTATGCTTCCTTTTCCATTTCTGAAATTAATTCATTACGAAGATCTTCTTCTCTTTTACCTTTCCAAGATTCAAGCTCACCATATGATTTTGCCATAGCTTCTGGTGATTCAAACTTTTCTGGCAACCATTCAGGTCTTTCTGATACAGGTGCTTCTGTAGCCTCTGCTACTTCAACATTATCTGTTTGTTCCATTCTTCTCTACCTTTTCTGCATGTTTAATACGTCTTTCAATTAAACCGACAATATATCGCTGCCCCTCAAGATGACGAAGTTCAGCATCGCTTGCGGCTGGCCCTGTGACTGCTTCTATAGTTATAGAACGCAGATACTTTAAAACCTCTTGCCCAGATGGTTGTCTAAACAAGGTTCTTATATCCAATGATATTTTATTATCATCAGATATTGTTCGTGGAAAATTATCTATACCAATTCTATTGTTGGACATCTTCAGGGTTCATTTGCTGTTGTTGTTGCATTTGTTGTGCAGCCATAATTAGTTCTTCTCTATCAACTCTATCTCTAACTAATGTATCTGGGACTCCAAACTTTTTAGCTAAATGAACGGCTACTTCTTCTGAGCTTACAAGAAGATTTAATATTTCTGGCCCAAATGTACCACCTACAAGTTGTAGGTATCTTGATATAGAAGATATATCCTGATTGGCTTGTGCTTGAGCTAATGGTGATATCGACCGTACTTTAATTTCTCTACCATTAACAGATGGTAATTCAATACGGCCTTGTTTTTTTAGAATGTAAACTACACGCTGTAATATGGGTTGTACCATTTCTGCTTGCAGTCTACCAAATGCTGACCCAATCCTTCTGGATAAATCAGCCATACGTTCTGCAACTTCTGTAGCAGATGCAGGTGTTTTATTGGGATCACCAAGCATGTCATTATATAATGCACGCTTGATATTATTACGCATGTCACCAAGAACAAGCTGTGCTACATCAAAGTTGCCAGCATTTCTAATTGGCTGTAAACCTTGCGATCCCATAGCTTTTGGAATAATAGTACCGGGAACAAGATTAATTGTATCAGTATTTATAATGCCATCATCATCCATCTGATAGATGCCAGAGATAGCCATTTGTGCATTTTCCAAAACCAGTTCAATGGTAAGGTTAGTAGTTTTGATTGCTGATAATGCATTGATTAATGGCCCTCTTCCATAAATTTCACCACTGGCTTTAGACCAGCGAAAACATATAAATGGGTTTGAACCTGTGCCTTTAAACAACTCTCTTTGTATTATTTCTTTTTCTGGAATATTAATTACAAAGAAATCAAATCTATCTTCATTTAATTTTTCATAATTACGACAAACTATTTCGAGGATTTGTGTTTTTTCTTCTGGGTTGTTTTTGATCCTTTCACCTGTTTTTTCGGTAAAGTTTGCGTTTGGATACGCCACACGTAAGTCTTCATTTTTGAGTTTACGTTGCCTATAAACATGATCAATTTTATCATCTGGACCTGTATCAAGGTAAACACTCGGTAACGGAATAGCATTGAAACGTATCGGATTGATTGCATCACCTTCTTCGACGAGAAGGATGCCAGTTCCAACAGCAAGGTCCATAAACGATTCATGTACTTCTTGCCCAAAGTTTGAATTTTGTATAACTTCAAATACATAATCAGTTACCTCGTCTAAAGTATTATTTACTTCATCACGCTCACCTTCTGGCACTTCACTGCCAGCTAGAAGATCAGCCCAACGTGCAAAGTTTGGCACCAAGCCTGACTGTAAACGAGATGCAAATTCCTGTGTTCCTACAACAGCAGTCTCATCAAAGATTTTATCATCTCTACGTTGACCCGGACTTTCATGGAAAAAGCTTTGCCTCATTGGAAGAGCATATTCAAAACACTCTTCAAACAATGACTCAAAAAGAACACGATTGGATTTAGCTTTATTAAAGCGTTCCAACATTTTTACAGCAGATGTATCCATTATAATGTCTCGTCAAAATAACCTATACCGCCACCCTGTCCAGTAATAAGAGATCTCTTTCCTTGCCCACCTCGTCTTTTTCTACGCATTTGCGTTTTTAATCTTTCCTGTCTTTCATCTGCTTGCTTTTGTTCCTGTTCAGCAATCATTTCTTTTTTCATTTGTCTAGCTTCTACTGCTTCAACAGGTTCAATAGGAGCTTTTGGTTTAGATATACCAAGCAAACCTCTTGTTAATTTACGTATTGGTTTTAAAATTGAAGAGACACACATAGCTTTCTCCTTACATTCTTGACCATAAACCTTGCCTACGAGGTTTAGGTTTTCTGGAAAAGACATCAAAATCCATCTTTGCCTGAAAAGGTTTAGTCGTCATTGATATATTTGACAAGATATTTCTACCTTCACCAGCACCCATCATCAAATATTGCAATGCATCATGTATGTGTGAAAAGTGATTCTTTTCTGGTTTATCATCATATCGTTCTCCAGATACCTGCATACGTTTATACTGATACCCACCTTCAAAACCTTTGATTAATGTACGACATCTAGGATCAACCAAGAATCCAGATTGACCATCAACCATTCTGTTAAGAGGCGCATTAACAGATTCAAGTCTCAATGATACATCGTTAGATTGTGCAGGGCGTGCATTTAATCCACAACCACGCAATATTTGAAATGGTGTTGATTCATCTGTCTGTGCGCGAAAGTCACCTGCTGGATCGCCAATAATATTAACATCACAATCATTATATTTAGAAGCAAGTTCAACACGTAATACTTCACTAAACTTTACAATCCCCATGTCAAATGCAACTACTTCTTGCAATATAAGCCAACGCCCTCGAACCTTTTGTCCAAATACTGCTGCTGGTGTTAAACCAAAGTCAACACCAATAAATACTGGAATGCCAGATGCAATAGGTATTTCTTCTGTAGCTACATGCACCTCTGTTGCAAACATAGGATACACAGGCTTGCCATCCTTTATTGTTCCCAACTTATTCATTACATAAACATCAATCCAGCTTTTTGTTTTTCCTTTAACAATGTTTGAATAATAATCATCACGCATGTTCTTTATATTTTCAGCATCTTTATTCTTTGTGTATTCAGTTACATTTCCATCCTGATCTTTATATTCAAGCATAGCTGGGGGTTGATTAAAAAACTCCCAGTTATCTGGCTTAACAAGCATAGTAGCTTCTTCTCTAGGAATATGATCCGGTATTGGAACTTCACCAGACATGATAGGCCACCAATGATCTTCTTCTGGTGCGTTGGTATCTGCAATTACACCTGTCCACGTACAGCCACCATCTTTCATAGATGGATAACGACCAACACGCATAGTACAGGCATCAATAATAGATTTAGGTATTTCCCTAGCTTCATTAATCCAGATGCCAGTAAGTTCGAGTGATAAAAGTTTCTTTACATCTTCTGGTCTATCAAGAGCTAAAAACAAAACCTCTAAATCAATATCACCTTTTTTAATATGATGTGTATAGGGAACAGACCATAGAAACTTTCCCCACTCTTCTTCGGGAAACCAGTCTAACCATGTTTTGATTGTTGTTGTTCGTAGTTGTGGGTTGGTGTTTCTTATGATTGCCCATCTACTATGACGTTTACCATCTTCAGATTTCTGCTGCTGCAATGCTCTTCTAAACACCTCAACACAACAACCAACAGATTTACCAGAACCTACTGGCCCTCTAAGACCACGAAAGAATACATCAGACTTCATAAAGTCTTTTAATATATCTCCGTCAGGTTTGTATTTAAATTTGGTCAACCTTATGATCCTTGCCAAACTTTATCATACGCTCAATAACTTCTGGCCCTATGACAGCAATAACTTTATCAGCTTCACGATCTGTACAAAACTCTTTAGGATGGTGACAAAGATGTACCTTCTTCACCACTCTACGCAATACTTCACGTTCTTCTATTTTTAATGTATGTAAAAAACTCATCTGTACCTTTTGGCTATACGCCTTGCAGCTTTGGGCTGCTTTGAAAACTGTTTGCCTTTAGCAGTATCTTCACGCTTCTTTTTGCTGCTTGCAGCATATTGTGCGCTGCTCATAGCCCTAATAGCAGCCGCAGGTAGATAACGCTCACCAGTAGCTTTTGAACCTTGCGTTGATGGTTTACCAGATTTAGTTTGCCACTTCTGACCTGTCCATCTCATTAAGGATGTTTGTGATGGCGCACGTGCCATTACTTACCAACTTCTTTCTGTGCTGTTTTATGAGCCTGAGTAAATGATCGCCCCTGTTTCATAAGCTTACGCATTAAGACCATATGCTTTTTAGTATGATGCTTTGAGTGCTTTAAAAGCGTAGATTGTTGTCGTTTAGTAATCACGATGTATAACCTCCACCTTTTGCTTTATAAGCCTTTGCAAGCATCTGTGCTTTACGCGCAGACCATTGACCCGGCGCACCACCCTTGCCACTAGCTTTTATTCTATTGAATAGACGCTTTCTCATGCCGGGCTTTGTATAGTTGCCAGCCTCATTGACTGCCATAACTAAGCCTTTTTAGACTTCATAATTTTTTTCTTCAGTGCTTCAGGCAATGTTTTTTGTTTTGCAGTAAGCATTGATTTCTTTTTCGGACGACCAACTTTCGATCCATAAGTTCCTTTTCCCATAGGCATTATTTTTTACTCCTCTTCTTTTTAGCTGGTGCTTTACCACCAACCCACGCTTCATTAACATCTTTGGTAGACTTATCATCTGCCATAAAGCTACCATCTTCATCTCTTGCACGTTTTGATTTTACTACTACAGGTGGCTCAGTAAACAAACGCTGAGATTCGCTAGTATAAGTTGGGCCAGTAATCGCACGTCCATCAGGTAATATACATACTTCACCCTTGTATTCTGTACCATCACGATAATAATAAGCCACTATGCTCTCGCTTTCTTTGCTTTGTTTCGTTTACTAATAGCCCTTGCTTTGGCTCTAGCATCAGCTTTTGAAGATGCACCCCACGCTCGAAGGGATAATAACAATCTTGTAGGTCTGCCTTTTGAATCACGTTCTGGCCCACTATTGCCTGCCATCCTTGATAGGAAGCTCGCCCTTCTTGGGTTGTCTCCTGACTTTACTGGCGGCTTGAGAGTTCCTTCTTTGTAAGAGGCGCGACCGGCAGCGTTGAGACCACCTTTGGGGTTCTTTCCTGCTTTTCTTGTCCATGCTGGTGTCTTTGGTGCCATTAATCTATTGTGCTTTCATCTGCAATAGCGCGTTGAGCATCGTTCATTCTTCCATACTCATCATTGCCATCCATAGGAAATGGATCTTTACCTTTTACTTGAAGAATACGCATTGTTGAAAGATCACGTTTTAATCTAGGATCAACATTATCATTTGTCTGTGCTTCGGCTGGTGTAACTAACATGCTAGTAAAGGAATCCCATAGCGTCTTACGCTTGTTAGTCATCGGCCCTTCAAATACAAATGTTTCAGCTTCAGGATCTATGTCATCATCATAATCCATATCTACAACTTGCATTTGCTCGGGAAGGGTGATGTTTACTTTTAGTGTATCCTGACCACCTTCAGGCATCATAACACCGCCCATATATCTAGCTATAGGATATATATCACCAACACTCCTAGCTTCATTTACAGATTCCATTGCAGCATCAAATCCACCTCTAGGTTCAAAATCATATAAATCAAATATCTTTATACGACCATCTATCTTTTGAATACCAAACTGACCCAAAGATGTTCTGATCTGATCACCTACAGATTCTATTTCATAGTTCTTTTCAAAAATAGAAACATCCTTAAAAAACTTTTGAGCATCTTCATACCCAATGCTGCCTACCTGACCCTCCTGTAAATCAGGATATTTATCATTTATCAAAAGACGTAATGCTTCCAATGCCTCACCAGAAACATTAGTTTCATTAATCTCTGAATCAAAAGGATCCATAAACTCAGGAAGCAAAGAGTTAATAACCCCTCGAAGATAGAAGTTCTTATGCATCGGCATGTCTTTGAGCATGTCATTCAGAACTGGCATTTTGCCCTTACCCACAAAATAAAAAATAACAATGTTATTAATGGATGAATGATTACAAACAACCAAACATTTATTTCCTGATAAGTCAATACTGAATAA
>Ga0208666_1000349_pt1 | contig 22780 bp, 25 predicted proteins | sample 5B_taG_FD_184078 | JGI IMG/M metagenome (GOLD analysis project Ga0208666, IMG submission 184078) | Marine viral communities from the Subarctic Pacific Ocean - 5B_ETSP_OMZ_AT15132_CsCl metaG (SPAdes) (version 2) | ecosystem: Environmental > Aquatic > Marine > Oceanic | place: Pacific Ocean...
AAAAACACTTCAAGTTTGATACTTGGCGTAGCGTGTATACCTGTTTGGAGAACTGCAACTGCGGCTTATTTTGGCGTTAGGGTTGTAAATTCTGGTGGCAATACAAACACTGTTGCTACATATGGAGATGGCTATGCAGCAGTTTCGGCGATAGCGTGGCTAGCTACTTATCGGTTTAGCTATACCGCTGGGACGACATCATCAGTTACATCTACGTTTCAATATTACCCAAACGGGGGTGGCACCTATTTCCCAAACAACGCCAGTGCCTTTCAAAGCGATACAGGTTATCAACGGTTTCATTTTACTTTAATGGAGATTGCACAATGAGTAAGCTCTTTGTGGATGACATTGTTGAGAAGACCAGCGGTCATGGTGTGAGTATCCCGGGTCATGTGGTGCAGCATGTTTTTGCTCAGAAAACTGGCACTAGCACTGGCCTTACAACAAGCTCTACCAGCCATACTACCACGGGTATGTTTGTAACCATTACTCCAAAGTTTTCTAACAGTATTATTATCGGATGGGTGACATATAACTATTGGTTCAGCGGTGGTAGTACAGCAGATTATTCTGTTTCAACTATTTATAGAGATTCAACAAATCTTGCGTCTTTGGCGCAATCTGTAGCGTCCGCACCATCGGCTGGCGCTCAAGATATGCAATTGAACCCTTCACGAAACCCTCAGTCGGGTTATAATAGTAGTATTCATTTTGATTTTAAAGATGCCCCAGCAACAACATCAGCAACAACATACACGCTTTATTGTAGGACATACGCTGGGGGAACCATGTATGTAAATTATGCAAATCAGCTTTCCACCATATCAGTTATGGAGATTGCCCAATGACAAGCATCTTGAAAGTCTCCGAAATCCAAGACCCGACTAATGGTAATACGGCTATGACGATTGATACCAGTGGTCGTGTATCGCAATCTCAAATTATAGCTTTTATGGCAACAACAACTTCAGCGTCTACAGCGGTTGATGCAATTGTTTCAACTTGGCAGACACCAACAGTTAACAAAGGTTCAGCTTTTAATAGTGGCACAGGCAAGTTTGTTGCGCCTGCCGCTGGAGTATATCATTTTGCTGCAACTATTTTAGGTGGCGCACACAACAGCAGTAACACTGAAGTATGGGTGTATAAAAATACTACAGTTGTTGTAAAAGCCCGTGATGACACTCAAAATGGTAGATATCAAACTTTTACACCTACAGCTACATTAGATTTAGCAGCTAACGATGAGGTCTATTTAAAAAATAAAGGAACTGGTACGCTTCCCGGACATTCAAATACTGGAGAGCCGTGGGTAACATTTAATGGATTTAGAGTAGGATAGGAGAGTAAAATGAGCATAGCAGAGGCACTCACAGAACTAGGCATCACAGAATGGGTGCTTCGTGGTGAGCCAACAACAGAGGCTGAATTCGGACAGATGTTCCGTAAAGTTACGGGCGCTGACTCCAATGGTTCGTCTATTGAGAGCGCCGACCCTGATGACTGGGGTACAACTTGGTCAGCGGTCAAGGCAAAAGCTGACGAGCTAAAGGCGGCAGAGCCTATGAAGCTGCTACGGGCAGAGCGTAACCGATTGCTTGCAGAGACAGACTGGTGGGCATCTAATGACCTTACAATAAGTGATGAGCGTAAGACATATCGTCAGGAACTGCGTGACATTACTAAAAGCGCTACCAGCCTTGATGATGTTAAGTGGCCTACTAAGCCGGAGTAAGAGATGAGCCGTGCAAGAGAAATAGCTGATCTAGGTTCCCCGGCAGCAAGCGGATTGTCTAACAGAAACCTTGTCATCAATGGGGCGATGACTGTTGACCAACGCCATGATGGGTCTTCTTTTACAATAGATAACGGAAATGCTGTAAACGGTGTCGTTGCAGATCGTTTTAGAGTCAATGAAACCAGTGGAGTAGCGATGACTGGGCAAAGAGTTGCTGATGCACCAGTTGGGTTTGAATATTCTAGTAAACTGACGGTAACGACTGCTGACGCATCTTTAGGTTCTACTGAATTTCATAGAATGATACAGCCTATTGAGGGAAAAGACATAAGCCATTTGAATTGGGGAACTTCTAATGCCAAAACTCTCACACTAACATTCTATGTAAAATCTAGCCTCACTGGTCAGTATTATATCTCTGTATTTAATAACGCAGCAGACCGTACATTACTTAAAGGTTATACTATAAGTTCCGCTAATACTTGGGAAAAGAAGACTATTACAATAATTGGTGACCAATCTGGCAGTTGGTTAACTACAAATGCCGTTGGTATCCATCTAATGTGGTCATTAGGAACTGGTTCAAGTTATCAATCAAGCACTCTTGACGCTTATCAAGCTGGATTCTACATGGCTAAATCTGACCAAGTAAATCTGGCGGCAACTAATGGTTCAACATGGCAGCTTACAGGTGTACAGCTTGAGGTTGGAGATGGGTTGGGAACAGCTTTTGAGCATGAGGACTTTGGTACTACGTTAGCTAAGTGTCAGAGGTATTATTTTCAATACGGACCACACCCTTCTGGAGCAACCTTTAGGCATTTTAATCCTGCATATACTGATAATGCTTATTGTAGTGCTGTTCAATCTTTCCCTGTTGAGATGAGGGCAACTCCGACTGTTGCATACACTGCTATAACTTATCAAAATGCCGATAATTGGGGAACAAGCTCTGCTGAGAGAAATCAAATTTTAACTTACAGTATATCAACTTCTGTTCAGCCAATTTCTGGAGCATATATAAATGGCAATGGAACTGATTACGCTTATGTAAATGCGGAGTTATAAAAATGAATATAGAATCACCACAATATCAAAATGACCCCTTAACGGGTAAAGAAAACCATTGCATAAAAGCAACTATTAATGGAATGACAGCATTTATTCCTATTGACCCAGACAATGCAGACTACGCAGAGATTATGCGCCAAGTAGCGGCTGGCGAACTAACCATAGAAGACGCTGTCTAATGTTTGGTGAGTTGGCATTATCAGAAAGAGCTATTGCGGATCAAGGTATTCTAGCCTTTGGTTCTGCAACTGCTGATGCCAACTTTACTGTAGACGGCGCATCTATGTTTGTAGCAAACGGCTCCGCAGAAATGGAAGCAATTGGTGTTAAAGCTACAATTGCTGTAGGTGTGCTTGCAGGTATCTTTGAGGCTTCTGCTCAGTTCTTACAAAGCACAGGGCTTACTCGCTTTGGAACAATCATTGTAGATATGGATTTCAGCACTGTACAGACTGCGAATGGTACGTTTGTAGCTTCAGCAATATCTGAACAAGACGCTGTCTTTATACAAAGCACAAATTCCGTTATGACCCTAAGTGCAGCCTCTGAGCAGAGTGCTAACTTTACGCAGACATCTGCGGCTGGTGTGCTATACTCCGCCTCGCAAGAAATGACGGCTGAGTTTATACAGTCAGTCACGCCTACATTTATAATAAACTCTCGTCCTTTGGATATTCAGTCTGTCTTTATACAGACTTCTCTAGGAGCCAAAGTTATTCTTATGGATGAACTGCAAATTAATGCAGTGTTCATTGTGTCAGCCGAAGGTAGGTTTTATTGGGAGCGTATAGATGCCGATGATCCATCAGAAAACTGGGTGCAAGTTGTCCCAAGTGGTGGAACATGGACAGAAATCAATGCGGGTGGTACAATAGAAACGTGGACAGACAAGGTGGTATAAATGGCAAGTACATATACTTCAAATGTTGGTATTGAAAAACCCGGTTCCGGCGAACAGGCAGGTACTTGGGGGACAACAACCAACAGCAACTTTGACATAATTGATCAGGCGCTGCATGGTCAGGCGCAAATAACTATTACTGGCAGTCAAGATCTTGCTACTAATGATGGCTCCACAAGTGACGGCGCGAACACCGTTCTTGTCCTTACTGGAACCCCGGGTTCTACCTTTGAGTTAAGAGTCACTCCGACAGATCAAGAAAAGTTTTATACTATAAGAAACGATACAAACGCTGCATGTCGTGTCATATATAAGGGTGTAACATACTCTACATCTAACGGCGTAGAAATCGCATCAGGTGCATCAGCCGCTGTGACAGGGGATGGTGGCGGCGGTTCTGGTGTTTTCAAAAGCCTAACACCAACTACCGATCTGGTTAATGACACGAGTCCCGAACTTGGGGGTAACCTCGATGTCGTAACGCACAGTATTGTAACCACAGCAAGTAATAGAGATATTGCAATTACCCCGCATGGCACAGGTTCTGTCATACTTGACGGATTATCTTATCCGCAAGCGGACGGCTCCGCAGGACAGCTATTAAAGACGGATGGCTCTGGTCAGCTTGGGTTTGTTAGCGCGGGTTCCAGTCTTGGAAATTCATTAAGTCTGACTGGTGGTAGCGGCTGGACAATTTCTGTTGATGGAAGTAACCAGCTAGTGTTCTCTTACGGTGGCTCTGCCGTGGCTAAAGTAGCTACTAATGGCGCAATAACTTCTGTTCAAGACGTAACTGCATTTGGATCGATCTAATGACGTTGCCATCTTCTGGAACACTGTCACTTTCTGATCTTCAGACAGAGTTTACTGGCTCACACCCTATCTCTATGAGCGAATACTACAAGAGTGGTGGTAATGGGTACGTTCCGTCCACCGTTCCAGAGCTTGTTACTGCGGCTAGTCTTGCTGGCTCTAATTCTACTAATGAAAGAACTGCTCAATTTGGTGGTTATAATCCAGCGATAAATACTTCAACTCCCGGGAGTTATATATACAACCATCAAATGTGGGCTGATAATGGTAGAACTGGTTCAGTAAACAGAACATTCACCGTTAATAAAACTGGTACATATAGTGTTTACTTTTACTGGTACTCATACGGTTTGACCGCTCCTGTTACGATCACGGTACAAGGTAGTACAGTTTTTACCGCAAGCCTAACTCCTTCTGGGGTTGGCTCCACAAGCACAACTGGAACCTTTTCCGCCTCTTCAGGAAATACAATTGGTGTTGTCACTTCATTTCCTTCAAGTGGCTGGGCTGGGCATTACATATATATTGGGGGAAGTTCCTACAACAGCAGAAACATTGACCAACCTGTTAACTCAGGCATTCCTGTATCTGGTAATGCGTTGGCTATATCTGATTTTTATGGCGGGAGAAAAACATAATGCCGCTAACAAAACTACAATTCAGACCCGGAATCGTTCAGGATCTTACCTCCTACTCCAATGAAGGTGGATGGAGAGATGGTGACAAAATTCGCTTTCGTCTAGGCTATCCTGAAAAAATAGGAGGTTGGGCGAAATATGCTAGTTCAACTTTTCTAGGAACCTGCCGTGCGTTGCATAACTGGATTGCTCTTGACGGGTCTAACTATCTTGGGTTGGGTACTAATTTAAAATATTACATAGAAGAAGGCGGTACATTCAATGATATAACCCCTATTCGCACTGGCTCTCCTACAAGTGCAGGTGTTATTACCTTTGCCGCAACAACATCAGCACCGTTTTCCAGTACCATTACTGTAACTCACACTAACCACGGTGCAGTGGCTGGAGACTTTGTTACTTTTTCTAGCGCCGCAAGTCTTGGTGGCAATGTAAATGCCAACGTATTAAATCAAGAATACAGTATTGATCAGGTTCTTAGCGCTAGTTCTTATGAAATTACCGCTAAAGATCTTCTAGGAGTCACAGTAACATCCAACAGTTCTGACACAGGTAACGGCGGTAGCAATACGGTAGGAAACTATCAGATCAACGTGGGTCTTAATACTACAGTTGGTGGTACAGGCTGGGGTGCAGGATTATTTGGAGGCAGAACTTCAGGGCCTTTACAGACAACATTAAATGAGGGCGGCACTCTTTCTGCTAGTGATACAACAATTACCGTAACCAGCACCACTGGCATCGTAGCTAATGATATTATAATGATTGATAATGAGTTAATTCTTGTCGGCGGCATATCAGGAAATGATTTAACTGGATGCACTAGAGGGTATGCAGGTTCAGGCGCAAGTTCAAATGTAAACACTTTTGGACCTACAGCCGCTGCTACTCACACTGACGGTAGTTTAGTTATTTTGGCTAAAGGTAATGCTGACCCCGCAGACGATTTTTCTGGATGGGGTGTTGCAGCTTCTGGTGGTTTGACAACCACGACACAGATACGTTTGTGGTCACATGATAATTTTGGAGAAGATCTTCTTATAAACCCGCGAGATTCTGGCGTGTTTTATTGGGATAAATCAACTGGCACAAACGCTAGAGCAGTGGAGTTGTCTACTTTGTCAGGCACAAAGAGAAGCGTTCCTACCATTTGTAAACAGATTATGGTTTCTGATAGAGATCGTCACGTTCTTGCTTTTGGCTCTGATGGATTAGGTAGTTCAACAGACACTCAAGGTAACGGAGTGCAAGATCCACTGTTAATACGTTTTTCTAGTCAAGAAAGTCCAATAGATTGGTTCCCTACTTCTTCTAATACTGCTGGTGATCTGCGACTTGGTTCAGGCTCTACCTTCGTAAAAGCTATTGAAACTAAACGTGAAATCCTAGTGTGGACAGATACCGCGCTTACATCTATGCGCTTTATCGGCCCTCCTTTTACATTTGGATTACAGCAGCTTGCATCCAACATAACTATTGCCGGGCCAAATTCCGCTGTTGCCACGGAAGATTTTGTGTTCTGGATGGGTGACGACAACTTTTATGTCTATGCTGGTCAAACAAAACAATTACAATGCACTGTTAAGGATAAGGTATTCAACGACATTAATCTTGATCAAAACGACAAGATATATGGCGGAGTTAATTCTGAATTTAGTGAGGTGTTCTGGTTCTACGCATCAGCTAGTTCACAGTCTAATGACAGATATGTAGTGTACAATTACTTGGACAAAATATGGTATTATGGCAATCTTAGCAGAACAGCTTGGTTGGATCGTGGTACTCGGCCCTTCCCTCTGGCTACAGAAGGTGGATATGTTTACAACCAAGAGTTCGGTCACGATGACGATGGAGCGGCTATGGAGTCGTATATAGAATCAGCGGTAATGGATATTGGTGATGGAGATAGATTTACCTTTATAAACAAGGTAATACCAGATTTAAGTTTTTCTGGTTCAACAGCTATATCTACCCCGCAAGCTACATTTACAATAAAATCCAGAGACAACCCCGGAGAGGATTTTTCTAATACTGGTTCTGGGACAACAATTAGAACACAAACAGTTCCAGTTGAAACATATACAGCACAGTTAGACATGAGATCTCGTGGTCGTTCATTCGCGTTGAGGGTTGAGTCAAGTGCAGTTGGAGCTAAGTGGAGACTAGGCAGCCCACGGGTTAATCTGCGTCAGGATGGGAGGCGCTAATGTCTAGCAATCAAGTCCCACCACCAAGACTGCCAGAAGCTCCAGAGGAGTACAGCGTGAGCTATATGTCTGATTTAATAAGAGCTTTGGAGATATTTATTGAGCAAGAGCGTAACCCCGGAGGCATTCGTGCTTCTACTGCCACTTTAACTGGATTACCTACAAGTGCATCTGGTCTTGAAGTTGGTTCTTTGTATAATGACTCAGGAACAGTGAAGATAGTGACATAACAAGATTTTTCTGTATAATTGTTCGTGTTTAGTAAGGATTTAAACTATGGGTTTTTTAGATGATCTAGCCAAAATAGCTTTACCTGCGGTAGCTGGCAGCTTTTTAGGGCCTGCTGCTGCTCCTTTGTTTAGTGGTGCAACTGGGATTATGGCAAACCCAGCCGTACAGAATGCTTTAATATCAGGAGGTATTGGCCTTCTGACTGGTCAAAAACCTAAAGACGCTCTGAAATCAGCACTGCTTGGCGGGATAGGATCTACCATGTTTGGCGGAGCCGGAACAATAGCTGATCAGGGAACAACTGCTATGGAAAGGGTAGATGCTCCATTTAGCCCAATGAGAGGAACTCAATCTCCAAGCGAAGCAGCCGCAGCAGCAAGAGAGGCGGCTTCAGCAGGGACAGGTGCAAGTCAAGGAGTTGAAGCAATTAAGCCAAAAACCATGTCGGCTGAGTTATTGCAGGGCCTTGGTATGGCTGATGACAATTTGTTATACAAAGTTTTAAACACAAAACTTGGCGAAGGTGCAGCCGCAGGTTTGCTTGCAGAGCTTTTAGCAAGTGGAGATAAAGAGGACACAAGAACGGCATTTGAAAAAAGACCATATGCTGGTGGTTTACAATACGGTAAGCTTGGTGGCATAAATTATAATCAAGGCGGTTTAGTCCAGTATTTTAACCAAGGTGGTGCGATGGATAATTATCCAGCAAATCCTCCTAGAAGAGACGGGCCTATCAATCCATACGAAGGATCTGGAACCAAAGACGATGTGCCAGCATTATTAACGGCTGGTGAATTTGTTATGACTCGTGATGCTGTCGAAGGCGCGGGTGGAGGTGACGTAAATAAAGGTCTTAACCGAATGTACAGTATGATGGATAAATTTGAGGGGATGGCATAATGTCTACGCAAACAGTAGAACAAATACAGCGTCTGGCTCCTTACCTTGAGGGGTTAGAACAGCGTCTCCTTGGAACAGCATTCGGTGAGTTTGATTCGTCTGGTAATCAAACTTCACAGGGCTTGCTTGATAGTCCAATTGCTTTACCACAACAACAAGTTGCTGGTCTTGATCCCCTACAACAGCAAGCCCTTGGCATGGCTCCGGGCATGGTTGGATCTTATGCTCCATTTATGTTGGGTGCTTCAGGTCAAACGCTAGGTGGGCAAGCGGCTCTTTCTGCTGGTCTTGGCTCTTTAATGAACCTTCCAGCTATGGCTCAACAATACATGAACCCGTATCAGGGTAGTGTTATCAATGAAATAAATCGCCAAGCTGCTATGGAAAAAAACAAACTAGCAGGTTCCGCTGTTGGCGCAGGGGCTTTTGGTGGTTCTCGTCAAGGTGTACAGGCTGCTGAAGCAGAGGGACGTAGATTGGCTGCTGTAGGAGAAGCACAGCGTAAAGGCTACCAAGATGCAATGAATACCGCACAAAAGTCCGCTCAACTCATGGGCGGTTTAGGGCAGGCATACGGTCAATTAGCTGGTACAACAGCCGATATTGGTCGTGTGCAGTCAGAACTTGGCAGGGCTGATCTTGGTATGCTTACACAGCTAGGTGATATTGGTCGAAATCTCCAGTCACAACAGCTTGAGGCTCAAAGACAAAATCAATTAGCAGCGGCACAAGAGCCATTTACACGCCTTGAAATGGGACAGTCCTTGTTAAAAGGTATGCCTAGTGCTGGTTTATCGTCCACCTTTAAATCAGCCACAACTCCGGCAACAAATCCTTTCTTAGCAGGTGTGGGAGCATATACTGCCTTGCAGGGCATTAAGCCAACTGGCAGTAAATAGGAGAGCTTAGATGGCTCAAAATCAAACATTACCTTTAAGTTCTGGTTTAGGGGCAATTAAAGCACCATCTCTACAAGGTGACGCAAACGAAGCAGCGTTTCGTAAGGATGCGGCAAGCGGTGGTATGCTGGGTAAATTATTAAGCATGTACCCTACTCAGACTGAAGCAATTAATGCAAGAAAGTCTGCTCAAGAGGGGATTCTTCAAGCAATAAAAAATCTTACAAGTGGGACTGGCTCAATAAACCCTAATTTAGCTGGAGCTGCTATGGATGGAACAGGCATTAGCGGCATGCCAGACCCAAGTCCTTTTGATATATTTGATCCAGATCCTTCTGGAAAAATGCCTCTTACTGGTGATGGCGATCTTGGTGGAAGTAATGAAGACCAACCTCTTGTGTTTTCTGGAGATCCAAACCTAAATGTTGACATTGGAGCCGCTGGCCTTGGTGTTGAGCCTCCTGCTGACAGTGGAGGATCTACTCCGTCCACGGCAACCACTGGCGGCGCTGGTAGCGGCGAAGAGGCCGGTGGGCTTGGTGAGACTAATGCAAATCAAGCTCTTGTGTTTAGTGGCTCATCTCAAGACGCTGGAGATAAAAAAGAATATAAGAGTCCTTACGAAGAAGCCATTGCACAAGCTATGAAATCTTACGAAGATACAAAATCTGGTAAAGATACTGGTGTTAAAGGAATTGAATATTATAAAGACGAATTTTCTAAAGCTACAGGCATTGATATTTCAGGAGAAGCTGATAATCGTGCAGCTTTGATGGCTTTTGGATTAGCCCTTATGCAGAACAAAGCTGGCAGAGGGTTTGATGTTGGTAATATTTTAAGTGCAGTTGGAGCGGCTGGTGAGAAAGCCTTGCCTGTTATGGAAAAAGCAAGACAAGAACGCCGTGCAGGACAAATTGCTGCGGGAAAATATGCTCTTGAACAAAGAGCTAAAGATAAAGCTACAGTATTAGCAACTGAACAAGCGGCTTTGACTAGGTTGCAAGATTTGCAAAAAGCAGAAATGGATAGACGCGCCAAAGAGAGATTAGAATTAATTAAAGGTATGCAGACCAGAAAAACTGAGAGGCTTAAAACTGAACTTAAAATGCTTGAAGATGGAGAAGGCGGTAATCTTGAATTTGATAAGACATACAATCTTCCATTTGCGACTGGGCAAGGAGCAAAGGATGCCTTTGATATTATTATGGCTTACGATAAGAAAAGTCCCAATAAGCCTGTGATCATTGGCGCAGAGCCTATGGTAAGAAAATATATAGATGGAAGGGCTGGTGTTCAGGACGCTAAAGAGCTTTTAGATGTTATGGAAAGTGCTGCCAGAGATATTGCTCAAGGAGGAGGTACAGCTAAATTAGCATTTGATAGACTTGCCTCTGTTAGCAAAGCCTTGTTCCCAGATCAAAATGTAGGAAAGCCAACAAGTGAAAAAGAATATGTTCAAGCTGTTAATGCTCTCATGGGAAGATTTAAAAGGTTCATGACTCAAGAAACAGGTAATGGCATTTCAAATGTGGATGTTAGCATATGGACAGAAGAAATTATGAAAAAGCCAACGTGGTTTACTAACCTTGATGAAACATTAAATGCCGTTAATCTTTTAAGAGACTTATTTGATCAAAAGTTGAATGAATTTGATCAAGGTTTAGATCATCTTTATGATGCACAAAATCACGTCGATGCTAAAGATCTTGTAGCTATTGAAGATAAATATGGAACACTTGATCAAATTAAAGGCGTTGAAGGAAAATTAATTTTTAAAGACGGAAAAATAATTAGGGGATAATATGCCTACAATTGACGTAGAAATTTTGCCCGGACAATTTGTTCCTTTTGAAATTAGGGGAGAGAAACCTAATTATATTGAAATGCAACAAATAAATAAACTTGCAAAACAAGCTGAAAGATCTTCTTTACAACAAAATCAAGCCGCTCAAGCTACTCAACAAGAACAATTGTTCGACACAAAAACAGGCGTAAAAAGCGGATCTCTTCGTGCTGTTCTTTCTATGGCTGAAACTGCTGAAGAAGAAGATGCTAAGTTAACAGAATTGTTCGGCATGTCTAAGGACACCGACTTTTTGCGCGATAATCGTGGGAGACTAGCTCTTACTCCTGAAGGTGGTAAAAAGGTTGGAGTTGACCTAGCGCAAAACACACTTATTGATGAAGAAGGTCTTTCTCGTTACGACTTTGCTGATTTAGCAAGCATGGGCGCTGATATTGCTGGCGGTATTTACGGAACGGTAAAAGGCGCAGCGTTAGGCAGTGCAATGGGGCCAGTCGGTACTTTTCTTGGAGGCGCATTAGGCGCGGGTACGGGTACAGCAGCTTCAGGAGCCATTGAAGAGGCCATTGAAGGAATGCTTGGTGTTTCTAGGCAAAGTGCTGGTGAAATAACAAAAGATCTTGCTTTGGATTTTGGGATTGGCGCTGCTGGTGAAGTCGTTATTGGTGGCGCAATAAAGATTGCTGCTCCATTTGTGCGTGGGTTAAGAGGTAAAAGGCTTGAGGGAGAAGAGCTTCAAACAGTCGGCATGGGTCTTGCTGATGAAAAAGCGTCTAAAAGAATACTTTTAGCTCAAGCAAAAGAAATTTCTGAAAAAACAGGCCGTCCCGTTGATGAGGTAATGACCGAAATTTCTGGGCCAACAGGCATGGGGTTTGGCGAAACTCGTGTTGGATTTGGAGGTTTAGCACCAACTCTTGATACTGCCGGGGGAACAGCAATTGGTGCCAGAGCGCAAAGAATTGGTGAAAAAATCAGAGGCACAAGTCAACGGTTAATTAACAATTATAAAACTTTAAATGACACTTTTAATACTTACAAATCCCAACTTGGATTGTCTGCTGATGCACCTATATCCCAGACCATTGCAGATGAAGCTGGTGAGGTATTAAAAGCTGGAATACAAGGCAAAAATCAAGCTTTAAGAGTTGCAGAAGAAGAAGCCAGAATGGGAGTTTTAAATCAATTTGATGAACTCACTAAAGAGCTTGGCGCAGCAGCAAAATCAGATGACAGTATAAATAATTTTGTATTTCAGTCCTTGGCTAAATCACTTAACCAATTTGATCAGTTAGCAACATCTAAGTATGCGGCTATTGATAAGGTCATGAAAGACACGGTTGGTGATGCGGAAATATTTCTTACAAGTGACTTAAAGGAAACAGCAAAAAAACTTAAAAGACGTTACACACCATCTATCAGAGCCAGCACTGGAATTCCTGACAAGCTGGCAGATGAAGATTTAGTAGCGAATGCAATTATACAAGGTTTTGAGGGCCTCGGAGACAAGGCTTCCTTTGCTCAACTTTATCTTCTTCGTAAAAAGCTATGGGATACAAACTTCGCTTTCAAAGGCATGAATGGCACGGATAAACTTGATGATGCAATCCGTCAAATAGACGGCATGATGACAGAACAGGCTGTTAAAAACGTGGCCATATCTCCTGCCGCTTCTTCACTTAGCGCCGATAGTGTTCAATTATTAAACAATGCTGCCGAACAGCTTGCTCCTGCTCGTAAGTTCTATTTGGACGGCATGACCAAAATTGACAACATGACCAGAGCAACAGGCTTGAAAGAACTAAGAGACAATGTTGTTAGGAGCAGAAATTCTGGCACTCCTATAGAAGATTTAATGCCGAATGTTACTCTTATGTCTAAAATAATTAAAAATGGGGATGCTCAGTCTGTAACTAAAACCTTAGATGTTATTAGAGCAAACGCACCTAAAGGGCAAAAAGACAAGCTTACGAATGAATTTAGAGAACGCCTTGCAACTGAGTGGTTAACAAATGCTGCAAAGAAAACAAGCTTTAAGGCTGATGATGCTTATGCTTTTAAGGGATCTAATTTTTCTCAACAGATTGACGATTTAGGCGCGACTGGTGATGTTCTTTTTGGAAAAGAACGGTATGCAAAGATTAAAAATCTTGCAGATCAAATACGTCAAACAACTATTCCCGGGAGAACAAGTAAGGTAGATGTGGAAAACGCATTAATGATGGCAAGATCTACAGGTGCTAAACAACCATTTGTAAATGCTTTGCAAAACGTAGCGAAAGCTCAAAAAGAAGCTTACGATTTTCAAAATAATAGCATCCGAAAGAAAATATTGGCTAATGAAGATATAGACGCTGGAGTGGCAGCTTCTTATATCTCAGGCCCAGCTAAAACTAATGAAGTAAAATCAATAATGAACTCACTTGATGATGCTGGCAGGGAAAAAGTGCAACAATTTTTCTTATCTCAGTTAACTCAAGATTTTGGAGTTAGCGCACTTGTCGATGGAAAGGCTTTACAGGGTATGTCTAAGGCTTTCTCTGCGGCAGCAGAAAAAGGCAAGTTAAGAGCCGTGTTTGGCAAAGAAACTGGGATTGATATGGAAAAGTTTGCTAAAATTCTAGCGACAAATGCAAAAACTGCTCAAGGCGGTGATCTTATTGCGGCTAATATCGCTGCAAGTCCTTTAGCTAATCTGGGTTCAATTATCAGAGCTACTTTAGTTACAAGGATTTTAGACTCTGCACCAATATATCGTAGAGTCGTTAGAGACTATGAGCGTATGTCAAAAGGTCTTAGCCCTAAATCAAAGTCAGAGCTTCTAGGGCAATTAATTGGAGCTGCTGTTGCTCAAACTCCGGGTCAAGCTTTGCAAGAAGGCGTTAACGAAGCCTCTAAACAAATTCGTGCCATAGCTGATAACTCAGGATTAACCGAACAATTGTCCGCAATCCGAAGTAAGATGACTCCACCAAACACAGCATCTAGTCTTGGAGGCATAAACGTAACACAACCAACAGCCCCAGCAGGAACCAGTACAATTCGACAACAGGCAGCAGCGAACCCCGGTGTGGCTCAAACCTTGGGCATCAGAGGTCCAACGGCAGGTCTGTTAGGAACAGGGAACCCGTAAAATGAACAAAGATGTATTACGCGAAGAAATAGCCGCTGACGAGGGCTGTAAGTATGAGGTGTATTTAGACCACCTTGGCTTACCCACTTGCGGCATAGGACATTTGATAACTGAAAATGACGAAGAACACGGCAAACCCGTGGGTACGGTGGTTGAACAAGAGCGTGTTAAGAAATTGTTCGCATTGGATATGTCCGTAACCATTGACGAGTGCAAAGTATTGTACCCTGACTTTGACGATCTACCTGAAGAATGCCAGCATATTATCGCCAATATGATGTTTAATATGGGCAGGCCGCGTCTTTCCAAATTCAAGGGTATGAAGGCTGGTGTGGACGCTAGAGACTGGGACAAGGCCGCAGATGAAATGGTTGACTCGCGTTGGTATACGCAAGTCCCAAACCGGGCTAGGCGTTTGGTGGATCGCATGAGGGCGTTGGCTGATTAATCGTTTTGCCGTTTGATATTTGTAATCCACACACGTTGCAAATTGTTATATCTTTACTATAGTCCACCGCGCTTTTGCACTTAGGGCATAAACCTGCCTCTATGAGCCTTTGCATTTCGCCTTTTTCCCTCATGCGGCTGAACCAATACCAGAATTAACTTCATTGCCATAACGCTCCTGATAAGAGTCAGAAACAAGTTTTGTAATTTGTTGTGATATTTTGCGGTGATCGTCTGTAGCCAGTTTTGCAAGCTTCTTATGTGTAGCAAGATCTACAGCAACTGACTTGTATTGTTTTGTATCAGTCATTATAATACTCCCATAAATTAACAACTATAGACATATATTAGCATGTACAACTACAAACGCAAGACAAACAAATACGGTGCCAGAAAAACGACTTTCATGGGGATCAAGTTTGATTCCAAGTGGGAAGCAGAGCGTTGGGGCGAACTTACAGCTATGGAAAAAGCTGGTTACATAACAGACCTGCAAAGACAAATCTCATATGAGATTGTGGTCAACGATCAAAAGATTTGTAAATATGTGGCTGACTTTCGATATAATAAAGTAGATGAGTACGGTAGTCTTGAGGAAGTTGTAGAAGATGCCAAAGGCGTGGAAACTGCTGAATTTAAACTCAAAAAGAAACTCATGAAAGCTGTTTATGGAGTTGAGATTTACCTTTCTAAAAAAAATAATAACAATTTTCTCAAATTGCCCTTGACTTGAAAAGATTGCATGCTTATCTTCCAGTCATGTTTAGCGACATGAGGCAAAGGAGAAAAGCAATGAACGCTATTACTTTGAATAATGATCTGACTGCTTTGTTTAACAAGCGCGAAGATCTTAAATCTAAAATTGATGATCTGCAAAAAGAATTGAAGATCGTTAATAACTCCCTCAAAGATCAGTTTGAAGAGACTGCCAAGATGCAGCTTGCTCAAGACGGCAAGGATTTTGGTCAGACTACAATGAACAATGGTGACTTCAAAGTTACCGTTGATTTTCGTAAGAAGGTCTTATGGGATGAGACTATTCTGTTGCGTGTTCTTAATTCTTTGGATGAGGATACAGCAAGGCATCTGGCTACGGTCAAATACACTGTAGCTGAAGCAAAGTTTCAGAATGCCACACCAGATCTTAAAGCAGCACTTTCTGAGGCTCGTACTGTTGAGTTGCAGGGTGTGTCTGTTGATCTAAAAAGAAGGGAGGAGGGTTAATGCTAAAAATAATTAGCGCAGAAGAGCGGTTGGCTGAAAAACGCGGACATAAGATCGTGATTGGCGGACCGTCAGGTGTGGGGAAGACATCACTGGTGCGTACCTTGGACATGGACAAAACATTGTTCATGGACTTGGAAGCTGGTGATGCCGCTATCGAAGGGTGTAAAGTTGACGTTATCAGGCCGCGTACATGGCCTGAGTGCCGAGACTTTGCATGCTTCCTTGGTGGGGGCAACCCTGCATTAAATGAGGACTCACCATACTCAATGGCACACTATGAGTATGTGTGTCAGACCTATGGTGATCCAGAAAAGCTGTTGAGCAAATACGATACAATCTTCATTGATAGTATTACTGTGGCTGGTCGGCTTTGCTTTTCGTATAATCAAAATCAACCAGAAGCCAGATCAGATCGGACAGGCAAGCTAGACACTCGTGCAGTGTATGGGGCGCAGGGTCGTGAGATGATGCAATGGTTAACACACCTTCAACATATTCGTGAGAAGAACGTAATTTTTGTCGGCATTCTTGATGAGAAGACTGACGATTATGGACGCATCACTTACGACTTGCAGATTGAAGGTGCAAAGACTGGGCGTGAGTTGCCGGGTATCGTTGATGAACTAATCACGATGACAACGCTGACTGCTGACGATGGCACTAAATTTAGAGCCTTTGTTTGTGATACGCTTAACCAGTGGGGCTATCCTGCTAAAGATAGAAGCGGCAGACTTGACGCTGTTGAAGAGCCGCATCTTAATAAGTTGCTTGAGAAAATGTCTGGTCCAAGGCCAGAAGCAATGAACTTTGTAAATCCAAAAACGGTCAATAACACAGAAGAGGAAAACGTAGATGCTTGACCTAAACAACGTACCGCCAATGGAAGGCGTAAGTGGAGACTTTGAACTCATCCCTGATGGCACTGTTGTTAGTGCTATCGTCAAACTTGAAGGTGGTGACACTGAGATACCAGAGTATGGTGCTGGTAAATACTTTAAGCAGTCTCAAACCACTAGCGCAAAATGGTTGCCGATTGAATTGACCATTATGGGTGGCAACTTTGACAAGCGTAAAGTCTGGCAAAATATTTTTGTTGATGGCGATGCTAGGGACGAGAATGGCATGTCCAAAGCTAGAAAGATTGGCTTGAATACAATTAAGCAAATGGTTGATAGTGGGTTTGGTATCTCTCCAAAAGACGAGAGCGATGACGCTAGAGCAAAACGTGCGTCTATTCAAGGCATCCATATGATCAACGGTATGACTGTCTGCTGCACTTTAGGAATTGAAAAAGGCAGTAATGGTTATGCTGATCGTAACAAGATTAAGACAGTCTTGACACCAGACTCGCCTAATTATATTCAGAGTGGAGGACAAGCTGCACCTGTCACGCAAGCGCCTGTAGCGCAAGCACCAGTTGCACAAGCACCAGTGGCTCAACCGCAACAAACTGTACAAGCGGGGGTAGCACCATCATGGGCGCGTTAGAGAGACTCTGGGCATTTATTAGCGGCAAACCTTTGCAGGTCGCTAAATCCAGTAAGGGGGGCGCTGGAGCCGTAAAGCCCCCCATCATCGACACTAAGTTTGAAGATGGCATTCCGCCATATATGACTTTTCCTATTGATGACGTTCCTAAATTCGCACAAAAAACACTCAAGATGATTTCTCGTAAGAAAGGAGCAACAGTTGATGAAATTCATGCGGTCATTGGGAATAAGAGGGCATCTGTTTATAATCATATCTACCTGATCAAAAAGGTTGGCTATGAGATTGTGAAAACCTACGATAAAAAGTTAGGCAATCACAGGTATAGACTAGGCTAGTACAATGATCCTCCGTGAGTATCAGGAAGTCGCTGTAAACGATGCTTCTGATGCACTGGATAAGCACGGTAACACTTTAGTCGTTGCACCAACCGGGGCTGGAAAGACAATCATGCTTTCTGCCTTGGTTGGCAAACGTCACAAGGGTTCACAAAATGTGCTTGTGCTACAGCATCGAGATGAACTCGTTTCACAGAACTCCAGTAAATTTCACCTTGTAAACCCATCTTTGAGGACCAGTGAAGTAAACGCTGCACAAAAGGATTGGTCAGGTGACGCTGTATTTGCAATGGTGCAAACGCTTTGCCGCGAGAAAAATTTGGACAATATGCCCAAAGTTGATCTTATCGTGGTTGACGAAGCGCATCACACCATTGCGGATACATATCAACGCATCATTAACGCCGCAAAGAAGGCCAATGAGGGGGTTCAAATCGTTGGCTTTACCGCTACCCCTAACCGTGGCGATAAGAAGGGCTTACGGGACGTATTCACGAACTGTAGTCATCAAATAGAAATTTCCACGTTAATTCGTGAAGGGTTCCTCGTACCGCCGAAAACATATGTGATTGATGTTGGTGTGCGGAGTGAGTTGAATCAAGTACGCAAAACCATATCCGATTTTGATATGGCGCAAGTTGAACGCATTATGAACCGCCGCGCAATTAATAAGCGTGTGGTCGAGGAGTGGGATGACAAAGCTGGTGATCGCCAGACGATTGTATTCTGCTCGACTGTGCAGCATGCCGAGGATCTATGCGAAGAGTTTGTAGCCTACGGTATTGATGCTGCAACGGTCACAGGCGAAACACCAAAACATGAACGCGAACAAATCTTACATGGTCTAAGCACTGGACATATTCAGGTTGTTGTTAACGTGGCTGTGTTGACTGAGGGCTTTGATGCTCCACCTGTGTCTTGCATCGTATTGACTAGACCTTGTAGTTACAAAGCAACGATGGTGCAAATGATTGGTCGTGGTCTGCGTACAGTCAATCAAGAAGAATACCCGGGCGTAGTTAAATCTGATTGCGTTGTGATGGACTTTGGCACATCTGTACTAACGCATGGATCACTTGACGATGCTGTTAATTTGGATGGCAGTCAAAATGATGATGCCCAAGGCGATGCACCAGTAAAAATATGTTCTAACTGCGATGCTGAGATACCGTTGAATGTACGCGAGTGTCCTATATGCGGCCATGAAATAGAGCGTCCAGAACCAGAAATTTTAGAAGATTTTGTTCTAACCGAAGTGGATCTGATGGAAAGATCTCCGTTTCGATGGATAGATTTGTTTGGGAATGGAGCCTGCATGTCTGCGTCTGGCTTTAATTGTTTCGCAATGATTGCTGACGTAGATGGTCTTTGCATTGCGATTGTGAAGAAAAAAGAGGGCAAGACCAGAGTAATGTCTATTGGTACTAAAAGACACGTTATGGCATCTGCTGACGACTTTATGAGACAGCATGAGACAAGCGATAGTGCAAAAAAGACTAAGCGTTGGTTGAATGATGCAGTTAGTGTTAAGCAACGGGAATTGTTAGCAAAAAACGGTGTGAATGTAAGTCCGATTGATTTTTCATGGACTAAGTACAGAGCAAATTGTATGTTGAATTATGTCTGGAATAAGCGTTTCATTGACCATCTTGTTAATGACATAGTTTCAGAAGAAAGAAGCGCATGAACCGGGGTGAGGTAAAATTAACAGTATTGTTTGAGGATGAGGTTTCTCTTGAAGCAAGTTATTTTGTGTTGTTCAAAAGCGCAGATGATAGAGATGAGTTTCAAGAGGCCATCACAAATCTTCTTTATGGATTAATTGAAGACAAAGAAGAAAGTTTTGAGGGCGCGGTTGCGGAAGTAGACATACAAGGTTCAGATGCAACTTATGTTTGTACATATGGTCCGCTATCAAAGGAGGTTATAGAATGGATCAGGGAAGGGGAATACGAGACTCTTCATTAAAACAAGTAGGAGAATTGTTCGGGAATATTGGCTGGGAAAAGCGATTATGTGACTTAAACGAGGAGGAAGTGTTAGCTATAACACTAATCCTAAAACGAATATCAGAAGGGCTTGATGATGAATACTCTAGCACAGACCTTACAGAAATTTACTTCCGATACGGAGGCGGCAGAATTGGCCTCACAGAATCGGACATCCCTTTCTGATGCAGAAAATATAATTAAAGAGCTTGATCGGGCGATTGTAGAAAAAGAACGCAAGCAACCAAAGCGCAGGTATCTTGGTGCCTCTAGCCTTGGTGATCCATGCTCACGCAAGCTCCAGTACCGTTACATGAACCAAGAAGTTGATGAGGGTAAAGGGTTTCCTGCGAAGACATTACGCATATTTGGACTCGGGCATACCATCGAAGACATGATGATTATGTACTTCCGTGACGCTGGCTTTGACCTGCGGACAGAAAAAAAAGGCGAACAATTTGGTTTTGAGACTGCTGGCGGCGAAGTCAGGGGTCATATTGATGGGGTCATATGTGGTGGTCCGCTGCACCTTTCATACCCTATGTTGTGGGAGTGTAAGTCAGCATCTGAAAAGAAGTTCAATGAATTTGTTCGCAAAGGCGTGGCGGAAGCCAACCCGGTGTACGCAGCGCAGGTTGCTTTGTATCAAGCCTACATGGATCTTACTGAAAACCCTTGTGTATTCACGGTGTTAAACAAAAACACGAGCGAGATATACATTGAGATGGTTCCGTTCAACAGTGAGCTTGCACAAGCCACCAGTGACAAAGCAGTACAAATCCTGAAAGCTACAGAAGCTAACGACATGCTGCCGCGTGTCGCACAGAATAATGATTATTTTATTTGTAAGTGGTGCGAGTTCCGTAACACTTGCTGGCAAAAAGAAGGGGCGGTATGAGCCGCCCCTAGTTGAAAACAATGCTTAACGAGGATCAATATAATGAGTGTAATAAGGTTTGGCAATACTACATCTAGTAGTAATGACGTAGTTGAGGAGATTTCTCGTAAAGTCCCCAAAGGCGAACAAATTCGTATTTTGCAGGATACGTTCCCTGCTGGGCGTGTTCATGGCAAAACATTTTATATAGGTTCACTGCTTGGTGATCCGGGGCAATCGTTAAAAATCAACATTGACACTGCCTCGCAGCACTTCATGCAAGGTCAGGATTTCAACGGCGGTGTTGGCATCGGAGGCATTGTAAAGATCTTAATGGAAGCTCGTGGCATGAAGTTTCCAGAAATAAAGGAGATGTTTGCCAGTTACCTCGACAGCACTGGTCCTGAAATTGTTCGGGATAATGCGCCGATAGAAAATCCTATCAGGCCGCAGTACAACGCTAATTCACCGTATGATGCAGAATATGTGTACACCAACGCTGATGGTGAGGTGCTTGTCACAGTCCGTAGATACAATGTAAAGGATATTGCTGGCAATCCCATGTTGAACACCAAGGGCAAGCCAAAGAAAGAGTTTAGGCCGTTTGTCGAAGGCTCACCATATTCCAAGTTCCCAGATATACGCCCGTTATATAACATTCCGAATGTATTAGCCTCTGATCGTGTTATATGGGTTGAGGGCGAAAAGTGTGCTGATGCTCTAAACCATGCTGGATACACAGCTACCTGTACGATTGGTGGGGCTGGTGCATTAACAAAGAAGACGGCTCACCAATTTGACTTTTCCCCATTGCAGAACAAAGAGCTTATTTTGTGGCCTGATAACGATCCTGCTGGCAAAAAGCTGGCTGATCTCATACAGGATTTTGCTTTGGCTGCTGGGGCTAGGTCAGTAACAATGCTTACACCGCCAATGGGTAAACCTGAAGGTTGGGATGCTTCAGATGCTTTATCTGAGGGCTATAACATTGAAGAATTTGTTAACACTAAAGCAAAGATAACCAAAACAAATATTAACCTTCTTGATGATTCGTTCCTTGTCAGTCGGTTTGCCGGGGCTGCACCAGAACAAAAGTTCTTGATTGATGGTACGTTTCCGCTCGGAGTTCCCATTCTGTTTGCTGCGGCAGGTGATGCTGGTAAGGGCATGATGACACTGGACATGGGCATGAAGGTGGCATCTGGAAAGCCAATGACAAACACGTTTGGCGGTTTGGTTAAAGAGTTCGGGAACGTGGTTATCTTCACTGCTGAAGATGACGAATCCGAGATGCACAGGCGGGTTGAGCGGCTTGATCCGTTTGAAGAAAGGCGTGGTTATCCGCATGATTTAAAGATTGTGTCGCTTCCAAATGTGGGCGGCGTGTTTGCAATTATGAATGAGTCCAACGGCGAGTTCAGCACAACAGCGGAGTTCGAGAAGATATACGAACAAATCTTGCAGATGAGTAATTTGAAATTGATCGTATTTGATCCGCTGGCATCTTTTGTTCATGCGGATGTCAACGCTGATCCTGCTGCTGGCGCTGCTTTAACAGGTCTGCTGGCTCGTATGGCAACAGAAACAGGTGCATCTGTACTGGTTTGTCATCACATGACCAAGATCAAAGACGATGCAGTTGTTAAAACACCAGAACAAGCTCGTAACCTGATCAGGGGTACAACAGCATTAGTTGATGGTGTCAGGTCTTCATTTGCCATGTGGCAGGTCGATACGGCTCGTGGCAAAAAGACATGTGAGCGGTTAGGTTTACCATATCAGCGCAACAGTTGTTTTGATGGCGCTGTGGTCAAGTCTAACGGGCCAGCCAGTAGAAATGTTCGGCATTTTGTCCGGGATCCAATGACTGGGCTGCTGAATGATCGTACTGAGGAGATTAAATCACTGAGTAGTGGCACGATGCTTGAGATGAAGATGGATGCCATGTTTGATTGGATTATTCATTGTGAGCGCGAAGGTGTGGCTCTAACTCATATGAGTGGCAACAACGGGGTTCATAAGCGTTCGGAGGACGCTGATGCTCCTGAAATACTGCAAGGCATTGGGAAGCAGACGT
>Ga0208666_1000354_pt1 | contig 22560 bp, 29 predicted proteins | sample 5B_taG_FD_184078 | JGI IMG/M metagenome (GOLD analysis project Ga0208666, IMG submission 184078) | Marine viral communities from the Subarctic Pacific Ocean - 5B_ETSP_OMZ_AT15132_CsCl metaG (SPAdes) (version 2) | ecosystem: Environmental > Aquatic > Marine > Oceanic | place: Pacific Ocean...
AGTCCAAGACGTATCTGCGAAATCACATACTGCAGTTGTTCCATCTGCTACTGGCGTAGAACTGGTTAGAGTGTTACCTCCTCCTGTGTAGCCTGTTCCAGAATACTCGTTAGTTGCTGTACCATCTGCATAAGTAGCTGTAGAAGCACTTAAACTAGATGAGTTTGTGTACAATGCAATTTTAAAAGTATCACCGGATGATGCAGTGAAATTGTGCGTACCTTGTAAACATTGAGTTTTAAAACTCGTTGTTACAGTTGATGATGATATTGCCATTTTATTGTCCTCCTTCTATTGGTTTACTATAACCAGGTAAAATTGATGGTCGAGGTACACGTAGGACACCATTTGCCCATTCGTCTCTTCTACCTCTACCCATTTGTTGCGCAGCAACCTCTTGTAAAGCGGCTTCATACGATTGTGAATAAATTTGCAGCATTTCTGCTGGACCTTTCAAGAATTTGAAAGCTTCTATAAGGCAGCCATATAACATAAGTTTTGGTGCGTTATCTCCTAACCAAGTATTACTATTTGTAGATGACAATCTGTCAGGTAATTTAATTAAACCTACCTCTACCTTAAATGCAGCACTTGGTGTTGGTACTACGTATATAGTATTAAAGTCCCATTGACAATAATACTTTGGTGTTCCTGTTGCAGCTCTATCTGGATGAAATTCATCCATAAAAGTAACATCTTTTTGTTGTAAATATATTCGATCTCCTGTGCCAGAAGCAGGATAAATCATTACACTTCTTATTACAGAAAACTGTGTGGGTATTGTAGCTGAACCACCAGGTAAAGTTATAAATCCATTACCTGCAGTAAAATTAGAAAATTGATAAGATCTAAATACAGGTAAATCTAAATTTTTTAATATGCTATTTTCTGTGTGTTCTATAAAATCATTAATTATTGTGTCTGTTAAAACACTAGAATCTGTTTCTGTGTAATCTCTTATTTGTTGTTTTAATTCTGTGTATGTTGTCATGCTGATAAGGTAACTGGTCCTGCAGACGCGATACCTCCTCCTGAAATAACTAATTCGCTTGGTGCTACTCCAACTCCAAAACTATAAAAATCATTATCTATCACTGTGATTGTTTTACCCGTTGATGCATTTATTATATCAGCTAAATTACCTACAGCATCTCTAAATCTAACTGTATCATTTGTAGATCTAGCATGACCAGGTTCAAATACTTTTATTACAGCAGATCCTGATTCGTGTCTAAAAGGATTTAACGGCAATAGTCTAGCAACTGATTTTTCTGTTCTTGCAGGTCTTGGATCTTTTAATGCAATAGGATCTGGTTGATGTTCATGTGGCATTAATTGTGGTGCTTTAGCTTCATACTCACTTGTATGAACTTTCATACCATTCCACTCTGTAACCATTTCTGAATATGGAAATTCTAATCCACTGCGGTCAGAAATAAATTTAGCGTATTTTCCTTTTGCGTATGCCATTAACAATTCCATTTACGCAAAGATTTATTAATCCTTGAATTAGGATCTTTTGCTGTCTTTGCACTTGTTCTTCTCTTTTTCATTCCTTCCATCCTAGCACAAAACGATTTACGGCGTTTTGATGCCTTAGAACCTTTTTTTAACTTTGAAGGTTTTGTTGTAACTGCAGTCTTAAGTTTAGAACCAGGATTAGCTCTACGATAAGATGCAACTCCTTTAGCATTTAAGCCACCAGACTTACTTTTACCTTCTTTTCTCTGCCAAGCAGGGCTAGCCATTCTTTTTTTTCATTACGACCAAGTATAATTGCCACCTTTAGTAGCAGCTCCCATACCTAAAGCTGTTCCTTTTTCTTGGCCTTTAGAAATAGAAATTTCTTTTGCTTTACCTGCGGCAGGCACAACACCTTTCGTTGTTATTGCTGCGGCTTCTATAGCTTTTGGTATTTCTATTTTACCTCTACCGTAAGAACCTAATTTAGCAGTAGATCCTGATCTGCAATTAGCAGTTTGTTTATTGTAATATCTATTACTCATTAATCCTCCTTTTTACAAACACAATTACCACAATCGCATCTGTTAATAGTGCATGAACCATCCACTATGCAATGACACTCGTGATTACATGTTTCACATTTTGGCATAATACCTCCTATGGTATATACGCTTGCGCTGGTTTAACTCTAAACGAGACTCTTTCTCGGTTAGCATCAGCAGTTCTCTCAAATTCTTCATCATAAACTGCTTTTAATCCCGACGTTAACATCGGTGATCTTTTTAAAGAAATATAATAAGCTAATCCTGAAACTAAACAAGGAAGAAAATAGAAAGGCACATCAGCTTCATTAGAATATGCTCCTGCGTCTTGTATTCTATTTACAAAAAAATATTTTAATTTGTATGCTTTATCAGGGCTTGGATAAACAAATAATGTAAGATTATGTTCTGGTCTACCTGTGTTACTGCTACCATTTACAGTTACTTGACCATTAATAAGACAGAATTGTGTAGGTCTAGCATCACCACTCGTGCCATCTTCTTGTTTTCTACTTAAGTTAAGATATTCAGTTCTAGATATTTTTGTAATAGTAACATCTGTGGTATTGCTATCGCCTTCTAAATTTGCAGTAGCACCAGCTGTTGTAGTTATTGCAGCATCTATAATGTCAACTGTGTTTTTACCTACAGAGTAAAAATTAGTACCAGGTGTCATTGTTTGTGTAGCGTAATCTATAGTCCACAAGTTAAGACCACGATTAGCCCAATCAGAAAACATAAGATTCATAGATCTTCTAGCTGATTTTAAATCGTAACCACTACGTACTTCAAGACCACATCTTTCAAATGCTTCTTCTATAATCTCTTCGATTGAGAGGTTAAATGTTCTAGTGCCTGAGTAAGCCATTAAGACTCCTAACTATAATCTTTAATTAGTTCTAGTACTAGAGTTGCTGTATCGTCGTTTGTTACCGAAGAAAAGTTAACTTTTATACTGCCTGTAAATCCAGAAGATCTAGGATTTTTTAATCCACCAATTGTGCTCCAATCTTGATCATCAGCAAAATTACAAGTCAACGCTAAATCATCTGCGCTTGCTTCGTAAAACAATTTTAATGGTTTAGTTGTTGCTGAATTGTTAACTGACCACCACGCTCTATTAATTGTAAGTGCAGCAGCTTGTTGACCTTTACTGTTAAGAGCGCATTTGTTTGCGTCTGTTACATCTATTTCGTAGTTTTCTGCGGTTGTGCTTGCGATGGTAAAATTGAAACTATAAATTAGTTTTCTTTCTCCATCAAATAATTTTTTTACAACTTGTGTCATTGTTAATTCCCCTTGTAATAGGGTGGGGCCATTACTCCCCACCCACGGTTATATTAATTAGCCTAGATTAGTGTTTTGTTGATATAAAACAGTGAATCTAATCTCTCCAGCGTTTGTAGCAGCAGAAGCAGTTACAGTCAATTTAATATCAGCTGTACCAACATCTTCCCACGCTAACGCAGCGCCAGCTTGTGTAGTAGGATATACTCTACCAGCATTTGTTCCACTTGGAAAAGTGTTAACAATAGTAGCAGCACCACCTACAGTATCACCAATACTAATATTAGTACTTGTGTTAGCTGCAGTGATTATATCAAACACACAGTCAATAATTTGTGAATTTGCAGGAATAACAATATTAGTTGCACCTGCTGCAATTGCTCCACCTGATAGATCAATTGCGTGAGTCTGAGCCATTACGACTTGACCTGTATTTTTTATGTCTTTGCCAAGTGTTGTCCCAGCAGTTTCTTTGATTGTTCCGGCCTTAATTGGACCAGAGAAAGTAGTAGAACCCATGTCAACCTCCTTATTAGTTGTCGTTTAAGTCTTGGGTTTGTTAGTGGGGCACACTATGCGCCCCACTAAATAATTTATGCTCCTGGTGTTCCGAAGATACCTCTCCAGTCAGAGAATCCAAATGAATATCTCTCTCTAGCTTTGTATCTAACGTTTCCAGTGTCGAAGTCGCCTTCCATTGCAGTTCTGATTGGTGCTCTAACAAAATGTTTTAAGCCGTTTGGTGAATCAGTTTTAATGAAATAAGCGTCAGTATCAGTTAAGAAATTGTTAACCACATAACCTTGTGGAACCATTCCCATGTTTTTTACTGCGTTAATGTCATTGTCAGCTGTACCAACTCTGCCATCAGTTTTTAATAGTCTTTCTGCAACAAATTGAAGTTGAAGTGGAATGATCATTTTCGTTCCTTGAAGAGCAATTTTCATCCCTCTTTCGTCCTTCATATCAGCAATATCAATTAGCATCTGCTCAAGCGAAGTTTCGTTTAAGTCAGCTGCAGTCGATAGCTCGTTCTTTTGATTACCACTTAGCGTTGGGTGGTCAGTAGCAAAAAGCTCCTTACCATCACCACCAGGGAAGTTGTTATTGAAACCATTGTTCAATATAGCAGCTGCCTTGATTTGCTTAGTGTTAGCCATAGATCTTGCTAACGCTTTTGTATATCTAGTACTGATTTTGTCGTAGAGGTTATCCTCTACAGCTTCTTCAGTTAGTGAGAAAGCTAAAGCAACAGTTTCGTGAGTGTAACGTGACGTGAAAGTTTCTTGAGCGTCTTCATAGGTTACCCCTTGACCCTCAGGTTTCACAGCAGCGTTAGCGAACCCACCAAGCATTACTTCTTCTTCAAAAGCACGATCAGAATTTTCTGTATCAAAAATTTCTGTGTGCTGGTTTTCGTATCGGTCATATTCTAACCCGAACAGTGCGTTTAAACCTGGTTCGAGTTCTTTGACCAATTGCATTCTTGAAATTACCATTGTTCAATATCTCCTATAGGTTAAACCCCAGCTTTGTCAGCATAATACTGATGTTCGTTAATACGTACTATCCAGTTCGCATTAGCAGACGCAATATCGCTGTTTTCTGGGTCTTCACAAATTCTGATAATCCTTAACTGAGCAGCAGCCCCTGCGTTAGCAACGGTACTATTTAATTCAGTTTTAGATTGACCATTGATAGTAGCACCTGCTGCGTAAACAATATCAGCATTTCTGCCAACTTTGTCCGCTGCAACTATACCATCAGCTTGAATTTCGAAAAGCATGTTTGGATCATCATAGACAAATGCCTCAATCGCACCTTGAGTAGGCGTAATGCTACCAGGGTAGTGATTTGAGAATGTCGGTTTTTGAGTAGTAGGATCATTATAAAAACAACCGTTAAATACACCAATTGCAGCTACAGCATCGCCGTTTCCACTTTTAGTAATTTTACCACTTGCTTCAAGCTTTACTAAGTCACCTTTAAAAATAACATCAGTTTCGCCACTAGCAATTTCGTACTGTGAAGTACCCATGTTAATAGCTTCGCTTCCTAATTTACCTACAGGTCTTAAACCAAATCCGGCGTCAATATTAGCCATGATTGTCTCCTTACAATAAATTGTTACAACACACTCACCGCGAGTGTGTTATGATTTTGTAACTATGTGGGAGAAACTAAGTGTTTCTTTTGCCACCAAAGGTTACGCGAGAACTTCTCTCTTTCGAGATTGGCATGCTAGGATGTTGGTCTCTAAGAGCATCGTTTGCAATAGCGTCATCTTTATCTTGCGTTATTTTTGCAAAATATTCTTTTCGCTGTTCAACAATCTCATTAGGGATTCTTGCTAGCATTAAACCTCCAACAGCTATTACACCTGAATATCTACCTGTATCAATTGTCGGCCATTCCATATCAGGATATTCATCTGCTCTCACAAATTCCCATCCTTCTCTTAGTCTAGCGGATACATTTTTTTGATCCATTTGACCTATGGTTTCTGTCCTTATCCAGCGGTGTTTAAAACCTTCTGGTGCAGGTGGTGCATCTAGTTGTGACGGTGGAGTCCATACCTTAGGTCGTTCTCTTTTCGACCTGTTTTCAGACTCGCGTGACGGTAGTTTATTTTTGTTATTTGTATTCATATGCCTACTCCTTCACGTACTTCGCATATTCTTGTAGCGGCACACCTAGTTTTTTTGCAATGGCTACCTGTGATGGTGTGAGTCTCACAGTACCCTTACGCGCCTTTGCAGGTGCAGAACCTCTATTAACAGAAGCTACAGTCTGCGATGGCGTTGACTCTTGAAACTTATGAGGAAAATTATCCTTCATTCGTTTATCTAATTCATTATAGTATGAATTTGTTGATGGGTCAACACCTTCGTCAACTAAATTCTTATGTATAGAAAATGCTGTCAAAGTCATTGGCTCATCTTTACCAAACCATTCGTTTTTTTCAGCCCATTCCTCGGCCTGTGGATCAGGGGGTGGAGCTGGTTGTTGTTGTGCAGGTTGTTGCACAAATTGTTGTTGTTGCTGTTGATATTGCTGTGCAGCTGGGCTTTGAGCAGCTCTCGCCATTCTTTCCCTTTGAGCTATCGTTAATTTAGCCCTTTCTGATTCCACAGCTAATCTAGCTAGATCTTGTTGCGCAGCTATAACAGCGTCAGCATCACCAGCATCCATAGCAGTTTTTAATTTTGCTTTGGTATCTTCTGTTTCTGCTTTTACACGTTGTTCATATTCTGCAATATAACCACGATCTAAATTGGTTGTTTTTTGTTTTAATTGTTCAGATTCTGATTGTACGCCTTGTGCAAATTGTATTGCAGCTTGTTCTCGTCTTTCAGATTCTCTCAATCTTTTAGTTAATTTATCAATCCTTGATTGTACTTTTTTACCATAATCACCCATTTCTTCTTCAGATGCTGTATTAGCTTGTTCTTCTACAACCTCTGTTTCTTCGGGATCAGGATTAATAATTTTAGTGCTTTTTGTGGGAAGTTCCACGTCAACTGCAGGTCCGTCAGATGGTAAATCTACCATCTTTTCTTCGACCTCTGCTTGTGACTCTATCTTCGTTTGCGCTTCTGCAGGCATCCTTTACTCCTGTTTATCTAAATTGCAAGATATCCTCTGGGTCTTTTACCACAGCGATTACCTCGTCCTCGTTAAGTATTCTCACTTCTCCACCTTCTATTCCAAATCTAGATCCAGCGTAACGACCAAATATAATCCAATCGTTTACTTTACACCAAGGTCCATTTGGAAACCTTTCTTTGTCTGTATAACAATCTGGTCCTAATTTAAGAACCAAACCTGTGACTGTTGTATAGCCACGTTCTTGCATTGTTTCATCTGTTAATATTACACCACCTTTTGTTTTACCTTGTCCTTTGTATGGTAAAACAAGCATACGCCAACCAGTTGGTTCTGGTAAACGTTCTAATACTTTTTCTGTGGGTAAATGTTTTATATCTTTTGTAGCATCTTCTTGTATTTTTTTAAGAAATTTATTTTCTTTTTCTTCTGCTACTTTATTGTTTTCATCAGCTTCTACTGACAAATCTTTTTCTTCTAACGCGAAAATACGCTTAGGTAATTCTTGCTCCGTCATTGTTTTCCTCATCTTTCTGCAGGTCTTGAATCTCCTGTTCCATTATTGCATAGGCTTTAAATTCACCTACGGTTTTATTGTATTCATCCCAACTAGGTAATCCAGCTGCAATGACTTCTTTCAACTCCTCTTTGCGTTCTCTAATCTTTTTAAGGATTAAATAAATCGCTGTTTCATCTCGCATTAATCGTTTTTCTTTTTCTTTTTCTTTTTAGTAGTGGTTTTTTTAGCTGTTTTAGCAGATTCTTTTAATGCTTTGTCGGTAACAGTTCCTTTACCTTTTTTGCTTGTGCCTCTTTTTTTAGCACGGTTCATGTAATAATACAGACCTTTTTTAACAGTTCTACCATCTTTTGTTACGTGTGTATCTTTACCCATTATCTTACTCTGCCTCCTCTTTTATACATGCTTTGTTTAGCCATTGGATTTTCTTTCATCATTCCGCCGCCCATTTTTTTGACTCTACCGCCAACTTTCTTTGCGATTCTGCCACCTTTTTTCTTAGCAACTCTACCGCCTTTTTTCATCATTTTAAAATCTTCACCATCAATTCTACCGTTTTTATTTTTGTCTAATTTATGTTGTTTACCTTTTAGAGCCATATTTATTTCCCCTTTTTAAATAAGTTCATTGCTGCAGGTCCTGCTTTCACACCGAAAGAAACTGAGCAAGCTAAATATAATAAATGTTTATAGTAATCTGGCAAAGAATGCAAGGCCTCAAATCCAGCTTTTATGTGTGGTGTCCAACCAGGCACAAAGACTGCAATCGCCGGAGCCAATAGGCAAATTAAAATTAGTTCGTCTTTCCAGCTTCCTTTCATTTGATCTACAGCTGATGCTTCCCACTTTATTTTACCTGCTGCTATATCTTCTTGTTTCTTTTTTTCTGCCTTAATTTTTGCAATCTTGACTTCGCCATTTAATTTCTTAGTTGCTACGAAACCTTTGATTCCATCTACGGCTACCCCTAATAATGGTTTTGCTAATAACTGCCACATACTATGCTCCTACTAAATTTATTATACCACCTCTTGCTACATTTGTATAGCGTGGTTGTGCAACTCCAGATCCATAACTTCTTATTAATCTTTTCATTGCATCAGAATCAAATACTCCTGCTCCTAATATACCTTTAAATATTCCTTCATCTGATGCTTTTGCCATATCTTCAGAATATGCATCTTTCATAGTGTCAAAAAATCCTTGTTGCTCTAATGGTTTAATTTGTCCAGCACCTTCCAACATTCTTAACATTCTTAATCTTTCATTTCGCGCATCTGCACCAAAATTAAATCTATTATAATTTACACCCTCGTTAGGTTCAAAAGTTTGGTAATCTATAAAAGGTAAAAATTGTCTTAATTCATCTGCAGTTAAATTACCACCTGTTAATGATTCATATGCTGTGCTTAATTCTGGATTTGTTTGTACATCTGCATAACTATAAATACCTGTTTTGTCATATCCTAAATCAGGATTTTCAAAATTAGCCATAAGAGCATTTACATCGCCACCATAATCTTTTAATAATAATTGAAACTCTGGTAATTGATCTAATCTATCCGCAATTTGGTTACCACTTAATCCCATTGTTTTTGCTTTATCTAAAACAGAACCAATAGCTTTTTTTAATAAATTACTTCTTTTTTCCATGTTAGTAACACCGCCTAGCATGCCTTCTGCTTGTGCTTCAAACAAACCTGATGCTTGCATGTCTAACAATTGTTGATCTGTTAATTGATTAATTTTATTTCCGTATTGATCAGCAAGATTTTTAGCATCTGCCATTTGTTGTTGATTAATTAAAGATTGATTGTAAGCTTGTTGTGCTTGTGCGTCTTGTAAATCTTGATAAGTTACTGTCCCATCATTGCCGCCAGTATCTGATTGACCAGGTAATGTTTGATTTAGATAATCACCTTCACCAGATTCTTCTTGTACTTTTGTATCAACAATAGGTGAACCACCTATTACAACATTAGAACCAAAATTTTGTGATGGAGGTAAACTGGTTATACCAGACCCTCCAGGTCCATAAGTAGTTCCAGTGTTATAATCCGCGTGAGGATTAACCATGTTTAAATAGAGTAAGGTAGTAGTCTATCGTAAAATCTTTTAGATCTTATACTATTTGGATTACCTTCATTTAATTGTTCAGTAACAAATGATGCTGCATCGTTTGCACTACCAAACATGTTTACTCCAGGTGCATTAGAATCCATATCTCCATACATTAATTGACTTGTTAAGTTGTTACCAAAATTAAATGGAGTCATACTTCGTTTCCTACCAACTACATTGTAAAAACTAGGGTTAATATCAATGTATTCTTGTTCGTTTGGTAGAATGTCCATTACTGGATCATAGTCTGGATTACCAGCTATAGATCCTGGTGCTGGATACATTTCGTCACGATAAGGATTGTACGCGTCAGGGTCTTCTGCTCCAGGAAAAGGAGGTTTATCTTTTCGAACTATGTTAGGTCCACCAAATCCTGGTTCACCGTAAAGTAAATCATTTTCTGGATCAGCTCCTAATCCCATTGCATCATAATCAATTCCTGATTCCATTCCTGCATATGGTCTTAAATCTACTCCAGGTTCACCTGGTAGTATTTCGTTTAACATATCTGGCTCGTTATATGACACACCACTTACACCTCTATCCATAGCATCTTGTGCAGATGCATTTACCATGTTTCTATATACTGAACCAGTGCTAGCTGCGTTATTAATAAATGACATACCTGTGTCAAATTTATCTTTGTCTTCAGACATTGATCTTAAAAAATTAGTATTCATAAAACGACCTTTGTCGTTATTAGGGTCAAAATAATCTTTAATCATTTTGTCACTTAAACCAGCCATTTTAAAATAGTTTTCTGCTTGTCCTAATTCTTGTCCTTTTGCACCTTCTGCAAATAATGCAAATTGTTTTGATTCTCTATTAGGAAATACTGAATCTAAATATTTGTGATGCATTTGATTATTAGAAATACTTTCACCCATGCCTCCTAATAAATTCATTACACCACCAGCAATACCTGGCATATTCATTTTATTATTTACACCACTAGCTAAATTTTTTGCTGGGTTAATAACTAAGTCTGTTGCCATTTGTCCGGCATCTTGAACTATACCTGGCACAGATCCACTTTGTTGCATTTGTTCTTCGTCACTTAATTGTGGATTTAATGCAGTGCCTCTAATTGCAGCAGATCTATTATCTATTGCCGGTTTCATGTTTATGGAAGTAATGCCCATGCCAGATGGGTTAGGATTACCGAAACCGCTAGCGGCGTCAACACTTGATCTACCGGTTCCAGTATTTGTTCCGTAACCATAACCTGCATAATTAGGCATGCTACCATAAAATGATTGTCCAGAAGGTCGGTTGGTATTTTTTGTTAAAAATGGACCAGTTGTACTGTCTCCTTTATTATACCTAAAACCACCACCACCGGATATGTCTTGTTTATTAAAATAATCGTATATTGACGCCATATTTACCTCTTTTAATCTAGCCCTAGATTAATGATTGAAGCACAAGAATAACGACTACGGCAACGATACCAGCTTTAATCCAGTCTTTCATTCCCCAGTCACTCCATTCTTTGAGATGTGCCCAAAGATCTGATAATAACTTCATGTTTACCTCCTAATGTATAGTTGGTTTTTGATGAGTATAAACCCCATCAATAATTTCGTCGGCTACTATAAACGATTCAAGCATAACTTCAAAGACTTTTTGTGCTTCTTCAGCACCTAAAGCGTTTATATACAAATTTCTGGTTACAGCAGCCAAACCAGCTGCAACTAATAGCTGATCTTCAGCTTTGCCGTTAATTTCGTTTAAGGCAAATTCTTCTGCTCTTTGCATAACTTTAGCTATTTTGTCTAGTTTTGTTACCATCTACTCTGTTCCTATTATTAGCTATTCTTTCGTTAGCTTTGTTTCTGCTATCTTCTCTTAACACGGCCATACTTTCTTTTATCTCTCCAGCAGTTTCTTTACCTTGTTCTTTTAACATACCAAAAGATTCTTTCATTATACCCATGTCTTGATCACTTTGCATCTTTTCTCTCTGTAAGTCAAGCTTTTCAGATTCAACTGCAGTTCTCATAACTGTATCTGTTTCTGCTTGTTGTGCTTTTTGCATTAACTCTGCGGCTTTTAGATCTATCTCTTGTTGTTTTAATTTAACAAGTGGATCTTTTTCTTCTAATCCACTTCTTTGTTGTTCTTCTGCAGCCATCTGTTTAATTAACTGTGCTTCAAGAGTTGCAATTGCAGATTCTTTTTTATCCATGTATTGTTTTTGCATCATTTGCATCTGTTGTTGTATCTGCGGATTTTGCTGTGCTTGTTGTTGCATAGCCTGCATCTGTTGTTGAAATTGTTGTGTTTCTTTTGCCATTTGTTGTTCTATTTGTTCTGCAGCCATAATTGCAATATGTTGTAAAAGGTGTGCTTCCATCATTGCATAAAGTTGCGGATTAATTTGCACAGGTCTTGTAAACATAAATTCTGCATGTGCCTCTACGTGTGCTTTGTGATTTTGTTGCGGAAAAGCTTTTGGTTGCATACCACGCATAGCTTCTGAATTTTCTATAGCAGGGCTTTTTGGTGGTGGATTACCTGGATCTGGTTTTAACAACGCATCAATATTATCTACATCTAATGCTTGATACACTCTTCTATATGCTTCACGTAAATTATGTAATGCAGGATTAGCAATTGCTAATTGTAATTGTTGCTGTGCTAACATAACACGTTGTGACATAGAAAATATATTTGGATTAGATACAGGTAATATGTCTACACGATCATCAAAATCTGTAGCTTTAATCATTCTGTTACCACCTCTTACTGCGTAAGGATATTCTGGTGGTAAAAATAATTGTATACATTTAGCTAATAAATTAAACTCTGTTGCTTGTGCATAATGTAATCTTTTATGTATGGCACTCATAACTTTTGTACCACGTTCTAATAATGCTAATGTTGTGCCAACAGGGTTTTGTTCGTTACCCTCTCCCATTTTCATATCTGCAATTGCAGCAAATGATTTACCAGCGTCAACACAAAAACCTAACAATGCAAATAAAGTTTGTGATGGTTCTCTGTATGGTAATGGTAACAGTGATTCTTTTATTGATTGTCCTGTAACATCTACATCTCTAAATTCTCCTGGTTGTAAAGGTTGATCATGGTCACGTATACGCATACCACGAGCTTTAAAACCTGCTGGCAGATTGGCAAGAGTGCCTGCATCAATTAACTGTCGCAAAACACTTGTTGCAGTTCTTGACAATCCACCTAACATGTGGATTAAGCCAAATCCATAAAAGCCTAATCCTGGGAGGAATTTGTAATGAGTAAAATAATCTATTCTTCTTCTAGCAGGATCTTGTTCCTTGTAGTTTCTTCTAATAGATAATACTTCATTACTGTATTGATCAATTGTAATTATATACGGTAATTTAATACCTTGTGGATCTTCAAATCCTGGCACATCCATATCAACATGCATTTCTAATAATGTATGTGTATCTTCACCATTAGGTGATTCATCGGAGACACCTTCTAGCTCATTAACTTTTTCTATTACGTCACTATTAGTAGATACACTGCCAGAGGTAATTGCTACATCTCTATAAAAACCACTTACTTGTTGTTTACGCAATAAGTTACCATCAACTTTTGTTACGTGTGTAATTCTAACTGCATCCTCTAAAGATGACGCATTGTAGTTTACAACGCAATCTTCACTAGACACAAATTTTGATACAGGTCTACCAAATTGACCATCATAGTATGTTTTTTTAAATGCAGAACCAGACAACGGTAAATAAAATAATAATTGATCCATGTCTGGATCATATTCTTTCATTACATGAGTAATCATGTAATTCATGTAATCTTTTACACGTTTTGCTTGTTCTTCTACTGGTGGTGTAATTTCACCAATAATTTCTGTATTTACAGGTCCTGATGGTGGTAATAATTCTTTATATGCTTGCGCTTGAAATTGTGTAACTGATTCTGCTAATAATGGATGTATAACGCCACTGGCACCTTCAAAAGGTTGAGTTCTGTCTTCATACTTAAATCCAAGCATGTCTAATCCTTTTACATAAGAATCTTCCCAATCTTTTCTTGAATCTTTGTCTGATTCAAAAGATCCTACGCAATCGTCTGACAATTTTCTTAATTCATCTGGTTCTATATAGTCTGCTAAGTTAGCATCAAATGGAATGTTTTGTTGATCTAATTGTTGTGTACCATCTTCAATTATTTCAACGCTTCCATCTTCTAATTCGTTAATATTAGAATTTTGTGCGCCAGGCATTTGTATATCTGCACCTTGACCGCCTTCTATGTTTAACCCACCACTTAATTCTTCTATTGCCTTCTCGATAGATCCTGCAGAAGGCATTCTTGATTTAATAGCCATTTTATCCCCTTACCACGTTTCGCTTAACAAATCCACCCTTACTATAAACTGGTATGGTAGAACTTCCAGGATACTTCACACCTGTGTTAAAGTTTCTTAACTCAATTAATGGAATCTTTTCCCATGTAAATCCATTTCCGTCAACTATTGTTGTGTCTGTAAACTTAAATCCACTCTTTTTAGCAATTCTTTTCATTGCTTTTACTCCTATCTCATCGTAAAATTTATCTCCACCTTTAGGTATGTTACCATGTGCTTTTTTCATCTTGCCTGTAGATAATGCAATACCATCGTAACCAGAATCATCTGCCATTTTCATTAGTCCTTGTAAAAATACTTTTGCATAGTTTTCTGATTTTTTAAATGGTGCTTCTTGATGCATTTGACCACTAGAACCTGTAGTTCTTGCTTGATCTTGTACTTTTTTCTGTAATTTTTTAACATCTTCTACTAATTTCTTCATTGCACGCTCAATATTTGCTAATTCAGCTACATTTTCTGGTGCTTCACGTTCTGCACGTGGTAAAGCAAGGATATTGTCTTTTCTAAGTCTTGTTGATTCTAAAGTTTGTCTTTTTTTGTCTAATTGTGACGCAAAATCACCCATTTCTGCTAAAACATCACCTTTATCAAGCCTTGGAGCATAAATATAGCCCTTTTGTGCAACATTTTGGTGTAAATCTGACTGTACTTCTTCCATAAGTAGTATTTTTCGGCCATTTTCGTCAATTCTTTCACTAAATCTACCCCATCCAAATGGTGCATTACCGCCTTTTCCTTCAAAACCCTCGTCAGAAAAATGTCCAGATGCATATGGTTTCTCTCTAGACCTTGTGGCACCAGTGTCAAAGTTGTGATAGAATTTTAACTCACCGTAACCTGACCCACCAGGTATAAATTGTGCACCATCATGAGCTGGTGACTTTTTACTTTTGTAAAAAAATCCTCTACCGTCAGCCATGTCACCCATTCTGTACAACATTTTCTTTGTCCAAAAAGGAATTGGTACATCTGCAGTCATAACTTCTCTGTCAAATACATTTAACGCTTGGTATAATTCATTAAAGGCTTGATCTTCTGGTATGTTTTTAGCTTGCGCTAATTTTGTAACATCTTTTGCAGGAACTAAATTTTTTAAAATATTAAAATGATCTTGTTTTACAATTTTATTTGTACCATGATATAATTTTGGAAAAGTGTTTCCCCAAATGTCATTAAATTTAGAACCTGTGTATAAATCGAAACTTCTACCACCATAACTTTTTTTCAATAACGGTATCATGTTATCACCATCTTGAATTTGTGCTCCTTGCATGTTGTCAATTAATAATCTTCTTATCTTCATACCTGTTGCATCTTGTGGAGGTTGATGAAGTCTAGTTAACAATGCAGGATTGTCAGAAAACAAATCAAGTTCGTTAGATTGACCATAAGCTGCATTTCCTCTTAATTCTCTAGTTCTAAGTAAAGTATTAGTTAAATCTTTTACGCCACGTGATACTGGTTCTGCCATTGCAATGTCCATATCAATTTTAGGCATCTCTTTATTATACAATTCTAATAATTCTGTTTTAGATAATTTTCTTTTAGCGTCTTTTTTTGAAATATTTTCTAATAATGGCCCTAAACCAAATTCGTCTAGTTCTACATCACTAACACCTTGTTTATTTTTTATTGTGCCAAGCCATTGCTTTGCAGGTAAACTTGTTTCTGGCATATCTTCTATTGCATCAATAGTAGAAAGAAACATTGCAGGTTTATCTTCTGGTGCTTGTGATATTGCAACGTCTGTTGCTTTTCCTGGTGTGCTTTTTTGTTTAAGTATATCACCAACACGAGCCACGGCCCTCGGCACTTTTTTCATTTGTCCAAATAATTTTGCTGCACTAGCCATACCACCAACAACAAATTTTTGTCGATCAATACTTTCTTGTGGGTCTAACAATGGTAATCCTTTTGACATAGGTCCTTTTTTTGGCGGCACTGTATCAGTTAAATCATCATCTATCAAGCCACCTTCTTTGTGTCCAAATGGTTTAAGGCCTGGGACCATGTTGTATGTATCTTCAATATGTTGTCTTGAATCTACACCTTTTGCTGAAGCTGGAGGTAATTCTAATTTATAATTTTTCATTTGATCTTTGTATAAACCAGAATATTCGCCATCATATCTTTTACCATAAGTATCAAATCCCATTTTCTTTTTGTTGTAAACTTTACTTTCTAATCCAAGATTAGTCATATCTTTTTTTATTTTACTAATAAATTCATCAGCTTTTTTTAAGTCTGCATCTCTTCTTTTTTTACTAATCATTCCATCTTTGTAAGCTTGGTTAATTAATTTTTTTTCTGTAAGATAACGATACAAATTATTTTCATAATGTTTGTGATAAGAATTGTTTCTTACGAAATTAGACATAATGCCAGGGACATTACCTGTTTTAAATTGAGTTCTAAAATCTACCATGTAATTTAACTCTGGCGGAACTATAAAATCAGGATGGATTAATAATCCAGGGTTTCTATACATAGATCCGTGTCTTTTTACGCCACGTTTTACATAATCTAATAAATGATCAGTGTTTGCAAAATTACCTTGTCCTCTTTTATAGACATTAAACTGTTTACTTGTTTCTACTAAATCATTATCTCCAATAGCATCATTAAGATTTTTTATTGCATTTTTATCTAGCCCTCTTACCATGTCTTGTGCAGTATGTAATCTTGCCATCATTACAGGTTTAAGACCTGTAGCTTTTTCTCCTACTGATTGTCTATTACTAGAACCTCCTGTGTAATTTTTTTGCATAATAGCTTCTATGCCTTTTCTAGGTCCTACAAAATTTGGATCATAATTCCCAGACGATCCACCAGCTGCTGTGGTATTAATTTGACCACGCATTTTATTTTTAAAAATTTCTTTGTCTGTAAAGGGAGTTCTTTCGTAATCTAATTTAGTTATTTTTGATCCATCTTTAGCAAGAGTTGGTATTCTTTTTGCTAATTTAGGAGCGTTAGCTGCTAATCGTAAAATGCCAACAACCATTAGTCAAATAAACCGTAATAAGATCCTGCAACAGGAAGTGCACCTATACCTGTAGCTGCAGCACCTTTTTTACTAAAAAGATTGCCACTAGCACCTTGTAAGAATGATCCTATTTTTGGAAGAATACCTTTCGCTTGTCCAACTTTAGAAAATGATCCTGGGTTTAATGCAAAACCGGCTGCAGGTATTGAAGCAATGTGGCCAAATGTTTTTGATCCTTCATCACCGTAAAGAGGTGTGTTCATTGGGTCACCTGTAAATCCTTGGGCATCAAGAAAAGTACCAATTGATTTTCTATTTAAGTATTCGTAATCATCGCCGCTACCGCCAACAATTCCTGATCCACCAATATTAAAAGGTGAGTTAGCAATCATTGCGCCTCGGCCATCTTCGTCTATTTTATATATACCTAGTCCAGGTATTTGTATGTCATCATACTTTGTAAATGCAGTGTTAATTTGCATTGGTAATTCTTTAAAATTTTTTATGTAATAGTTATCATCGTCTTCGTAAAAATCTTGACCTACTAAAAATCCTTCATCTCTATATACTTGTTCTAAATGTTTTACTTGTTCTGTAACAGCATCTGCTACTTCTTGGTTGCCTTTGTATTTTTCTACAAAATCATTTACGTTAGTTATGTTTAAATCTAAAGTTTTGTTTAGATGATCAACTATCTTATCTTGTGTTAACACATAGTTATTTGCATAGTCAGCCATTGCGTTTGCAAACTCTTGATCATTTTGTGTTTTAGATATTGTCATAAAATCATCTCTACCAAGTTCTGAACTACCTAGTGTGGAAAAGAAATCTACAAATCCACTGTACTTAGAACCATCATTATATGAATTAAATCCAAAAACTCTTTCTGCAGCTGGTAAGGTTGATAAAGCACCCTCTGTAACAAGTTTTGCTGTATTATAAGCACCAAATCCTACATCTTGTGCAAAGTTATAATTATCACCATCATTGTCAGGAATAAACTGTTCGTCTATATTTGCATTATCTGCACTGCTAACATCATAATCTTCTAGTTCTTCAGGCGTGCTGGTTTCTAATTTAAAACTTTCATTAGGTTTAAATTTTTCATCATACCTTTGTCTTAACATTTCAATAGACATTAATAATACTTCCTCCTAGAGTTTACCTCTATTGGTTCATCCGCAAAATCATCCTCTAGTTCCACGAAATAACCTTGTCGATAACGCATTAATGCTTGCGTCATACTATCGACATAATCGTCGTGATCTCCAAAAGGGAAAGCTGCACACTCCTCGATAACTTCTTCTGCCCAACGTCTACCTACAGGTGCATAGACTGCTCCTGATTCAAATATAGGTGCGACACTATTTACTCTAGAGTGTTTATCATTCCCTTTTGACGGTGTAAAGTTAATTACAGGTATACCTGCTTTTTGTAACTCATGCGTCAATGGGAGACCACTTGCTTTTGCTTCTACTAGGATTAATTCTGGTTCCCAGTAAGAATACTCTTCTTGCGCTTTTGCTTTTAACTCTGGAAAGTTCCATCTTCCACGTTTTGCATCAAGAAGAATTATACACGGCCTACCTCCTTCGTTTGGTGTAAATACGCCCCACGTTGTAATAGCCGAATAATCTGATGTTGTTTTTGCTGTAAATGCTGTATCGTACGATTGTATTACGTACTCTAATTGTGGTATTTGTTCCTTGTCCCAATCTTGCCACCACTCACGCTTTATAAGTGCACCCTCCTCGGCCACGGGATTTTGCATCCATTGTGCATTCCACTTGGCTGTAGGTATAGATGCTTTGACACCTAATAAACCTTCCATTGACCAAAAATTACCCCACATAGGTTTTTCGTTTATAATTGCAGGAAACTCTACTACTTCCCATTGATCCGCCATAGGATCTTTACCCTGGGCCTCGAGCAACTTACCAGTAAGATCTTTTATTGACCAACGAGTCATGACTATAACAATCGAGCCGCCAGGTTGTAAACGTTGACGTGGACCGGATGTGTACCACTCGTAATGTGATTCTAAAACGGTTGGCGAGAGAGCATCCTGCTCAGAATGAGGATCGTCAATAATAAGTAAATCGGCACCACGACCAGTAATAGCACCCCCAACACCAGCAGCAAAATACTCACCGCCATGATTTGACTCCCAACGTCCAGCAGCTTTGGAGTCAGCTGCAAGTGTAACTTCTGGAAATACTTTTTCATATTCTGATGATTCTATCATGTTCTTAGCCTTTCGTCCAAAACGGATTGCTAGTTCACCAGTGTGTGTTGTTTGTATAAGTTTGGCTTTTGGATGACGGCCCATGTAAAATGCAGGAAACAAATTAGATGCAAATTCTGATTTTGTGTGTCTTGGTGGCATATTTACAATCAAACGTTTTAGCTCACCATTTGCGATACGATTTAATTTTTCTGCATATATTTTGTGATGTTTGCCTTCTACAAATTCTGGCCAAACTGTTTTTACAAATTTTAAAAAGTCACCTTGTGACTCCTCACGCTTTGCGTCCATAGCGTTTTTAAGTAATAGTTTGAGTGTATTAGTATCTAAGGATTCTAAATTAGAAACATTTTCCATTTTTTAAAAATTTTTTTAAACATGTAATTATAACGTTTTTATACATGATTGTCACTCTCAGACTTGCCTAAACAAAAATATAAAGCATGCTTATACAAAAAGGGGGGGAGGGGGCTTGCGAGTTAGCGGGCCACAGGCGTAGCCTGCGACATAGTGACGCAGTTATAAACGCGTCGTAGTTTGCGAGCGGGCGGCAGCCCGGCCGCCTGCGACATATTGCCGCGCGACATATTGTCGCACCCGGGCAAAGTTATCCACAGGATATCCACAGTGTTGCACAAATACAACAACATATAATATATGTATAGTGTATGTAATAGGTATAAATAGAAAGGACTACTACATGACTAAACAAGACTTCAAACTTAGAGTAGGACAGAATAAGATGTTCTCTTGTAAGTGGATTAATAACAAAGGTGAAGTGTCAGTTATCAAGCGTGGTATCTTAGGTACTAATGCTTGGCGACACACTAACCAAGCAACAAGGACTTCTGTCAATGAGCATACTAACTATGTATTAGTATATCGTATTGGTAATGGTCTTATGCCAGAACATAGAAGATGGGCAAATGTAAACCCTGAAACTGTGTTTGAGGTTAATGGTTGCAGTATGAATGAGCAAGAAATCCATGCTTAGAGATATATTAGAATTTACATTGTTTATCGCCACTATCGTGGCGATTTACTATTTTACTATTATCATCTGTGCATTAAGCACTAGATGTTCTAACTATTACTTTTAAAGGACTACTATGACAGACAATTTACCAAGTGTAATTACTTCAAATGGTACAGACATCACACCTTTATTAAAAGAGATGATTGACCATTTAAAACTAGAAAAGGAACTAGGCAACGTAGATAAGTTAGCTGATGTTCAAGTACCAATGACTTCAAGTGCAGATTGGAAACTAATCTGTGGTGTTTTATGCAATTCAATAGTTGAATGGGCTGGACAAAACAGAAACAATGGTGGTTTAGATTTAATACACCATATGCAAAGCGATATAGGTTATCTAGTTAAACGATTGGGTTTAGTAGAATAGAATAGTAGTCGCTATTTTACTATTGCAGGGGGATATTTATATCCCCCTTTTTTTATGTCAGCAACTCAGCACCTGCCTTCCCGGGAACTTCCCGGCGGGCGCCCGGCCAATATGTCGCACGTCAAGGAGTTTGGGAGTTAGCGAATGTTAGGGAGTTTGTGAGGCAAGAGCCGAATATCTCCGTTTATCTTGCCTCTTATTGTCTACAACAGTTGACTACGCCGTAGTATGTTAGACTGGTGAAGTATACCATGACTTCACCCAATGTACAATGGGTCGATTACTTTTCTTGTGGATAAGTCGCCAAGCCCCATCATGCCATTCATAAGTATAAGTATAATCTCTCGTCCATTTGTTCCAACGAATCATAGTAATCCTTTCTCTTTCTATCTGCAGTTATATCACGAATCCAAGTTAATGTCAAACTCGCGGGCACGCAGCGGGCCCGGCCGCGACAAATTGTCGCACCTGTGCAAAAGTCAGATGGCAAGAGTTTGGGAGTTTGCGGCTGCAGGTGCTGCAGCAGGTTTTACCCCAGCAGCCAGTTCAGGACCAGCAGCAGGAGCAGCAGTTTTAAGGGTACAATTAATAAAAAATATGACAGTTTTCCTCACTTTCTGTAGCCTTCATATCTTTGGCATCTCTACCTGGATGGTATATAGCTCCAGGCATCAGGTTTGTCAAGCTACGCTTCCAAATTTTTTGGCTGTTTTCTGCGATAAATTTTTAGCACAGCTCCCGGTTGTTCCCCGGCGCGCCCGGTGCGTAAACTGCATAAATCCCAGTTCGAAACTAGAAATGGCAGACTTCTGGGAGATTGCGAGTTTGCGGATTTGGTACGTTCGTACCGGAGCAGCGGGCGCCCGGCCCAGCGGCGATTAGCCGCACCCCTGCGACATTTTGTCGCAGAGAGTTTGGGAGTTTGCGAATTAGCTACTAGGCTTAAATATACTTTCGTACATATGGTCTAGAGCACTACGGTTATCATCAAGAACAGCTTCTTGATTCTTTTTCATCGTAGGCACTATACTATCATAGTGATTCGCAATTCTGTTTAGCACTATATTGTTATCTTCTAGTGCTTCATGTATCTTATTTAATGCATCTACTACTGCATTGTTACTATCTTCTGGTAATACCATTTCTAACTCCTTTGTTATATTTCTAATTACATTATATCAAATTCATTTCTAAAGTGCAATCATTACAAAACATTACTTGTGGATAACTTTTAATTGACATCAGCCTGAAGCGCAGCTGCGCCCTGGATCCCGGCCTGATGGAAGCTGGTTAAAAAATGGCAGAAACACGGGAGTTTGAGAAGGAGCTTGCGCACCAGGCGCCGGGCGCCCGGATTCGCGACATCATGTCACATTGACATAGGACCTTTAAGCGGGAGATTGGGAGTTTGCGGATATCTTAGTAAAATCGAGGTCCTTGAGCGGTCCTTCCCAGATCCCAGGCACTTGGAACACGTTGTTTTGACCGAGATCCTTGGTTTTACAGCCGTGAAACAATTTGACTTGCTCTGCGAGAGGCAAGCTAACAAGGATATATGACTTTGCACCAGCTGTAGCATGCTTCATATTCCATGCAATTTGAAAGGGAGATAGTACCACTTTGTTACTACTATTTGCGACCTTTAATTCTACTGTAAAGAATCCTGTCTCCTTGTGATAAATAAGGCAATCAGGGAATCCTGGTGTAACGTAACTTTCTAGTCTTGAATATATGTAATTACCAGCGTCTAAATACTTCTTTAAATTCTTCCAAAAATTTGTTTCCGTCTTTACGGTCATATTTTTTTTTACTCTTTTTGATTTTCTGACGATACTGGTGTGATGTCTTTAGGTCCTTCGCTATCGGATTTCTCGACCGATATAATTGTATTGTTTCCTTCTTTTTTAATTTGTCCATCTAATCCTAAATCTTTTAATGCTCTTAGAACGTCATCACGCGACATAGAATCGATGCTTCCTGTCCTAATTTCTTTACGGTCAATGTACAAT
>Ga0208666_1000355_pt1 | contig 22556 bp, 17 predicted proteins | sample 5B_taG_FD_184078 | JGI IMG/M metagenome (GOLD analysis project Ga0208666, IMG submission 184078) | Marine viral communities from the Subarctic Pacific Ocean - 5B_ETSP_OMZ_AT15132_CsCl metaG (SPAdes) (version 2) | ecosystem: Environmental > Aquatic > Marine > Oceanic | place: Pacific Ocean...
ATATAATGTCCTCCTACTGGATAACCAAGGAATTGAGCAGGTTCATAGTTCTTAAACTCGCAATGATACTTAGGTGCAACAAATCTTGCATACATTTGCGAGATTGCTACCTGAAGTTTATTACCTTCCTCTTCTGGTATGTGATACCACAGAGTATTTCTATTCTCTAACTTCTCTTGATGAGAATCTTCTCCCTTCTCATCTCTATTGATTACTGTTGCTTGTGATATTTGTTCCTTGTTATTAGTCAGTAACATCAGTTCCTCAATGTGTTTCTGAGGAACTACATTCTCTTTAATAATAATCAAGTCATATGGGTTGTGTTGCATCATAATATAAAAGGTTTAGTTATTTAGTAAAGAGTTTAGAGAGCATTAAATCCCAGAAAACCAATACCACCAGGAGTAGCTCCTCCATCAACTCCAGACCATGTACCAGGTACTTGAACTGGTGATGAATATCCATATCTTGCTGATGGTGATTGGTTTTGTCCCAATGTTCCACCAGGATTCTGTCCCCATACCCACAATTCTCCATTAGTCTTAGTTGCTCCCACACTTATCCAACCAGATTTCATTGAACTCCAAGTACCAGGTACTTGAACTGGAGATGAATACCTTATAGTGGCACTATTCTGACCTAATGCTCCACCTTCATTATTACTTCCCCACATCCATAATGATCCATCAGTTTTAATTGCTCCATACCATCCTTGTACACCACCACCATTAGCAGATCCTATCACCTTACTCCAAGTACCAGGTATTTGAGTTGGCGATGAATATTGTGTTCGATTATTGTGTCCTAATTGACCAGCATCATTCCTTCCCCAATTCCAGAGTGTTCCATCAGTTTTAATTGCAACACAAAATTGAGCACTACCAACACCTATTTCAGTACTCCATGTAGTACCAGGTATTTGAACTGGTGATGAATATCCCTCCCCAGTACTATTATTTTGTCCACATCCACCATACTCATTTAATCCCCAATTCCATAGTGTTCCATCAGTTTTAGTTGCAATAGCCATATCACCACCTATAACTGCATTTCTCCATGTAGTACCAGGTATTTGAACTGGTGATGAACGTGATGCATTAGTATTTGCATTAATTCCTAAATTTCCATACCAATTATATCCCCATGCCCACAATGTTCCATCAGTTTTGGTTGCTAATACCCCATTGCCTGAAGAACTTTGATCCCATGTAGTACCAGGTATTTGAATTGGCGATGAATAACTTGTTCTATTATTTTGTGCTAAATTTCCATTACTACCCGTTCCCCATGCCCATAATGTTCCATCAGTTTTGGTTGCCATAGAATGACTTGCTCCAGCATCCAACTTATTCCATGTAGTACCAGGTAATTGAACTGGTGATGAATATTGTGTTGTATTATTTTGACCTAATCCTCCTGAACCATTACCACCCCATGCCATCAAAGCTATCTCGCCACTATAAGTCCAGATAGAACCCTGGTTTATTTTATTATAAACCTGATCTAGACCCCAAGGGCCAGTTTTCTTATCTGTTATGGCCATTTAGATTATAGTGCTTCAAATCTGTTACTTAGACCTGTTGGATTATAGAAACCTACCTCATGAGTAATACCTGCACCTACATTGGTTACAGTTTCATTAGTATGAATACCTGCATGAGAAGCAAGTGCTGTAGTCACTGAAGTAGAGTTGATTCCAATATTTGCTATTCTATCATATAACAACCCACGAAGTCCAGAGATCTGTGCATCTTTGGTGATATATGCTTCATGATTAGTCTTAATCTTATTAGCAAGAGCACTAACTGTGATACCACGAAGAGTTGCTTCTGTAGTTAGTCCTGCATTTGCTGTTGCACTGCTAATAAATGCTACTGCTGCATCATACTTATAACCTGCTGCTGATGCATAGACACTATCAGAATAATCAGATAGTTGTTGTTTACGTAATTCCTTCTCTTGCTCATATACTGTTACTTTCCACTCTCTTACAGTCTCTTCAATCTTACCTTTTATATCAGCAATATAATCAGCATCACTTATCTCAAATATAAAATTATCATTTTGATCAGAACCTATAGTTACACTATCAGCAACAGTTCCATACTTATACTGCCCCCAATCAAACTGCTCAACCAAATCTGTTAGGTTAGGATTAGTAGCACCTTCTCTTGGTTTAGTGATAGCAACAGACACTTGTGTACCAGCATCCACTTGTATCCATTTAATATTCTTGGCCATGGGTTTCTAATAAATCCTTCTTTTTATATATTTATTTAGTCAGTAAGAAGTTTCTTTATAGCGTAAGTATGAGTATGACTTGCCAAAACACTATTCCAAGTACCAGGTATTTGAGTTGGTGAGGAGTAATTTATTATATCATTGTGTCCTAATTGTCCTCCAGGAGCATTATATCCCCATGACCATAATTCTCCATTAGTTTTAATTGCAAACGTTCTGTTATATCCAAGAGCACCCTTGTTAGACCAATCAGTACCAGGTACTTGAACTGGTGATGAATAATATGTTCCACCAGCAGGAATGCTTCCACCTTCATTTTGTCCTAATTGTCCCTTAGCATTACCTCCCCATGCCCATAATGTACCATCAGTTTTCATTGCCATTGATATAGCATAATTTGCATAAACACTAGCAGTGGTCCAACTAGTACCTGGTATTTGAACTGGTGATGAATAATTTGTTAAATTGTTTTGTCCTATTTCTCCATAACCACCATATCCCCATGACCATAATGTTCCATCAGTTTTAGATGCAATCATATGAAAACTGCCATCAATATCAACCCATGTAGTACCAGGTATTTGAGTTGGTGATGAATATGCTGTTCTATTATTTTGTCCTAATATTCCTTGACTATTATATCCCCATGCCCATAGGGTTCCATCAGTTTTAGTTCCAAAACTCTCATATTTAGAAGCCTTAAATTTACTCCAAGTACCAGGTAGTTGAACTGGTGATGAATAACCATCATAGCTGGTCTGATTTAATCCTAATTGCCCCATATAATTACGTCCCCATACCCATCCTGTTCCATCTGTTTTAATTGCCAAAACTTGACCACCTCCACCATCTACATAATCCCAAGTAGTATCAGAACCTACTTGAACTGGTGATGAATAGTTTGTAATATTGTTTTGTCCTAATTGTCCTCTATTATTAATTCCCCATGCCCATAGTGTTCCATCAGTTTTAGTTGTTATAGACCAATGTTCACCATAGACAGTGGCTTTTCCATATGGATTAATATCAGCCCATGTAGTACCAGGTATTTGAGTTGGTGATGAACGACTAGTTCTATCATTTTGTGCTAATTCTCCATAAGCATTCTGTCCCCAGGCAAATAATTGATTGCTATTTACCCACAAACTCTGTAGATACTTATCTCTTACCTGTTGTAAGTTCCATACACCTTTTCTAGTCATTAATCAGTCCTCCTTAAGATGTAATCTGCTTACCAGAAGCTGTAACTTCTAATCTATCTGCTTGGTTGGCATATACTCTTAACTTATAACCTGATGCAAGATACTTAGGTTGCTCACAAATTTCAATTGTTGAATCAGCAGGAACCACTAAGTCATAACATAAGTATGCTTGTATATTATCACTTCCATCTGTCCATACAACTCTTGCCTTCACATCATTAGTTCCATCATCATTAGCAAGAAGAATACTTTGAACCACAGAAGGATTAGAAGTAGAAGTATATAAATCTGTCCATGTAGCAGCAGAAGTTATATCAACTTGAGCATCCCATAAATCTGTATCCTCTTTCTGTTCTGCAATAATGGTTGCTTGTAATGCTGAGTTAGCACTTGCTTGAAGTTCTATTGTCTCACCTGGTCCAAGAACCTTAGGTTGCTTGAGCAATTCAACTGCTGAACCTGCAGGTATTGGTATGGTATGAGCAAAGGAGAAACTTGCTTGCATCTCACCACTCACTGTTACTTCAGCAGCACTGATGTTAGCAACATGAATTGAATGTATGACTGTTCTGTAACTTGAACTTGCATTAGCAGTTAGTGCAGTTGCCATTGAAGTGGTAACAGCATAGGCAGTAGCACCAGTTAGACCAGTGTTGAACTGTCCAGAACCACCAGCAGCAATACCAGTTAGGTTTGAACCATCACCATAAAGATATGCAGCAGTAACAATACCAACACCCAATCTAGATGTAAGTCCAGTCACATCCTTTGTTGGATCTGCTGTTCCTATACCTAGATTACCACCTGTTGTGATGCGAACTTTTTCTGCATTAACAGTTCCAAATAATATAGGTCCACTAAAATGATTAAAAATATAAGAAGTATCACTACCGCCTTGATATAACTTTAACCCATTAGAATCACCAGCTGCAGCTTTAAGTCTCAATTCTCCAGCATTAACATTTATATTACCACTTGAATCTACCTTAGCTCTCTCTAAATTCCCTGTATTTAATGTAATAGTATTTGCAGAAGGGAATCTTAGTGATGTATCTGTATCTCCAGTATGAATTATACTATCTCCTATTGATACAGCACCACCAAATGTTCCAACACCACTTATTAATAAGTTGACACCCCTTTCTTCATCATATACTAAGTCTCCAGTAACATTCAAGTTACCAGCAACAGTAGCATCTCCACTTAGAGATAAACTATGAGATGTAACTACACCAGAAACATTAAGTCCACCAACATTAACAGTTGCTATACCTGAACCACCTGCTGCTATTGAGAAATGATCTGCTGATCCACCTTGGAATATACCTGTATTTGTATCTCCTGTGAAATATATACTTGGAACTGTTTTTGTGCCACTTGTATATCCTATTGCTCCAAATGAAGTAGCACCATATGATCCAAGAAAAGCTCCACCTTGATTGAATGGAGCAGCATCTACCCAGAATGCTCCTGATCCAACACCCAGTTCAACTTCATCATAGTAAACAAAAGTTCTAGCAAAATCAATACTATACCACAAGTCTCCATTGTTTGGACTGGAAGGAGCAGCACTACTAATACTTACTGATCCACCACTTCCACCACCTTGGAAGAAGACAGTGGCAATACCAACATTATTATTAAAGAAAGCAGTGGATACACCAGCTCCTCTAAAATCTAAGAAAGTTACACCATATCCAACTACAGCACCAGCAGTTCGTACACCAACAGAGACACCAGTAAGCGTAGAACCATCACCATAAAACTTATTGGCAGTGACTGCTGCGCTGACATTTATATTGGCAGCATTTATAGAATTGGCACTAAAGGTGGCAATAGTACCCACCCCTGTAATATTAACATTCTCATATCTTGCAGTAGTACCAGTTGCTACATGAACTGTTCCAATACCACCAACAAACAAACTAGTAGCACCAATACCTCCAATAACATGGAGTTTTTCTTTGATAAAACTAGTTCCTATACCTACGGAATCTTGACTAGTATCTGCTACCAAAAGATTGGACTTAACTTCCAGTCCATTCTTGACGACAAAATTCTTATTTACAGCCATGGGGTTTCACTCTCCACCCTTTTCTTTTTATTTATAAATATAAAAAAGTATTTCAACTGGATATGGCTGCCCAAGTATTAAGTGGATCAGGTAATGTTACTTTTACTAACACTACAGGACAAAATGTAAGAATAGTTATCAATTACGTCAATATATTAACTGGTGCAGGTGATGGAACTATGACTTTCCAAGGTGTAACAGTAGATTTGAAAGCAGGTGCTAGTTATGGTAAAACTTTAGCATTAACAGATAATTTTGGTGGAGGAACTGGTGTAAGTGCTACTCAAGTAATGTCTGCTCAAACAGGAGGAGGTTCCTCAAGAACAGCAGTCCCATTAGAAATTGCCATTGCTGCAGGTGAAACCTTCTCCATAACGCATACTGATTCCACGCGTATTGATGGGTATAATTGTATTATAATTCCAGAGGCAGGATAATCCTAGAAAGATCCAGGAAATCCTTTAGTTGTGAATGGATAAGGTGAAGCACTGTCAACATTAAAGTTTAAACTATTACCAGAGTCACTGTAGGTAACAGTGATACCTGTCTGAATACCTGCGCTTATTGCTAAGTCAACAGCATCTTGTGCTCTCTCATTGGTGAAGTATAAGTTTCCACTACCCTCAGTCAAATCATCTGTGGTAGTAAGAGCAAGTCCAACTATACTGCTTGCAGAAATCCAGTCTAAGACTCCACTACCAGTTGTAAGAAGAACATCACTTGATACACCTGACCTTACTGGCAATGTAAGAGTGTATGATGCTGACAGATTAGGTGCTTTTATTGCACTATAGTATGTTCTAGTAGATTCATACAATCTATTCTCACCAGTGATTGCAGCATTACCAAGAACATCAAGTGGTGCTATAGCACTTACAGTATTGACACCAAGATTACCACTTACATCTACAATAACTGGACTAGCATCACCAGTGGTTGTTCCACTGTCAATTCTTAGTATGTTTCCAGAACCAGATGTAGACTTAACTCTAAGAGCTTCTCCTGATCCTGTTACAACTTCAAGTTTTGCTAGAGAAGATCCAGTAGTTCCAAGACCCACAGATCCAGTTGCAACTTCAAGAGCAGCACCAGATCCAGACTGAGTAATCTTAGTTAGACTAGTATCAGTAGATCCAGATATCTCAACATTGTTTCCATCATATGTAAATCCACTACCACCACCAAAGAATCCAGCATTGTTGTATTGAACTGCATAGGTAGGACCTTGAGGTGTTGTGCCACCAGCTCCAGCACCTTGATTTGCTGTGATTAGAATAGTGGCAATACCTGTTACTGACTCAAACTCACCACCAATAGTAACACCAAAACCAACAAAGTTGATTTGTGTTCCAATACCTAGAAGATTATTCTCTCCTGATGCGTTACCAGTAGAAATAGCAACCTTTGGATTATTATCAAAAGTGAATGTGGCAATACCAGCAGTGGCATTAAATTGATTAGTAACAGTAATTCCTACTCCAACTATATCAATCTGAGTAGCAAGTCCAACATAGTTTCCAGCACTTGAAATACCAATGTTAGTATCTGGTTCTTCTCCATCTAATCCAATTCTACCAAATCTTTCCCACTTAGTAGCAGAAGTATAAACCCATCCTAGTAGACCACCACTAGCAGCATTACCATCATAAACCACATCTCCAACATTACCTGATAGAGAAGGAGTAGAAATTCCTACTGTATATTTTCTAGCAACATCTCTATCTCCTTGTAGGAATAGAGAACTTGCTTCAATACCTTTTACTGAAGTTGATGTTAGTTTGTTATTGAGAATAACAGGACCATCAAACTTAGATATTATGTTACCATCAGCACCACCCTCAACAATAAGAGAGCGTTTAACTGTTGCTTCTAATGGATCAATAACATCAAATCCAACATTTACTCCACCACCAACACCCAAATCCTCACCTGTTACAGTAGGAATAGGAGCATCAAATATTTCATCCTTACCTGTAGAAGAGTTGACCTTCTTATTACCAATGAAGAAGTCTCCATCTTGGTTCATGGAGGTGAAGACCACACTACCACCAGCAGACTTAATAGACTGTGATAATAGTTCTTCTTGTGGTTCTAAGTTTCTATCTTGCTTAGTTGGGAATGAGGTAGAATAGTTACCTGGTCCATATCCAAGATATTCAAATGTGTGGGCAGCAGACCTAATAATAGAGTTTCTTCTAAGTTCAACTGGTCTAGCCAATACTCTCTTAATGACCACACCTGAATCATGAGCAGCGTTGGTTGTTCCCAATAAACCCCTGAATACAGAGACAGCATCAGCAGTTACAGTGGTCTTAATTCTTACTATTTCATTTCCAATCAGTAAGAAGTCACCTACATTGAAATCAAAGTTGGTTGCATTTTGAATACTAATGGATGTAGCAGTATTACTTGTAGAACTATTAGTGACAGTGCTTATACCTGCATACTCTGAAACTAATCTACCTGATGTTGCTTCAGTTGCTCTAACAATATTACCACCTCTAGCAACAAATCCTAGAGGGTAAACCTGCAAATTACCTGCAGCAAGACCAGTGAGTCCAGTTGTAGGAGTAACTGTAGCAATACCTACATTGGCAACAAATGATGTTGTAGATCCAACCTTTGTAATTACAGCATCACCATTTAAGATATTATCATTTGCACCATTGATATTAACATTTTCATCAACAACCAATCCATGTGGTTCTACTGTGGTGATAGTTGCAAGACCAACAACTCTATCATAGAAAACATCAAATACATTCAGGGTCTTACCAGTGAGAACTGCATTACCTGTTCCAGCATCAGTAACACCTATACCTGCTATCTTGTATCTTGAAACTGTGTTAGCAGAAGAGACATTGACCTCTTTATCACTACCTACACCAACAGATGTAATCTTATAAACTGTATTGTAATCAGAATTAGCATCTGGAGTGACACCAGTGATTCTCAGTGTGTCTCCAATATTGCTGTATATTTCATTAACTGTTAGAACAGCACCAGTGTTTCCTGTTGTGCCAGCAACACCAGACAGTGCAAGTGTATTTCCTACACCATATGCACTACCACCATCAATTATCTTGATAGATGTGACTGCATTGCTTGCAACAGTAACTCTTGCAGTTGCATTCTTACCAACAGTTGATGCACCAAATCCTACTAACTGAACATTGTAGTAGTTACCATCAATATAGTTAGAACCTGTACTGGTGATACCCAACTTAGCGACTCTGTTCAATCCATGATCTATGTCAGTGAATAGGGTGTGAGTGGTTCCAGCAGCACCAGCAGTCTTAATGTCAGTTAATCCAAATCCAACACAAGTATCAACCACTCTACTCTCTAGTGTTTCTCTGGTGATAGATTTCTGCTGTTCATTGATGGCAACTTGACCAATGTTTTGAGGAACAGCAAAACACTTAGATGATGGAGCATCAGATGCTGGATTATCTCTATTAGTTTGAGGATATAAACTTTGAATTGGTTGAGAGTAACTCTTCCCAGTAAAAGGAGTAATAGTAGGTGCATTACTTGCATTAACTAGGAGTAGATGATAGACACCATCCTGTTTTCCTTTAATATACTCTTGAACTTCATCACTCTTGTAGATAAAGTAAGTACCAGGTGTTTTCTTAGGTTTAAAGTGTGGTAAAGAAGTAGTTCTATCTGATGTGTTATTGGTAAATGTGCCAGGATCATCAGTCAATGCTACTGTAAACTGTCTAGCACTACTAATACCAGTGACAGCAAAAGTATTATTAAACATAGACTTAGCAACACCAGCAGTGTTATTAGTGCTGGTTACATTTACTATTTCTACTGTAGAATTAGTTCTTAAATCATGAGGAATCTCAGTGACAATAGTTGCAACATTTCCAGACCAAGATGCATCTGCAATAAATCTTGGGTTTCTCAGTTCAGTGGAGTTGTCAAGAGTTACGCTAGAGGGATTATAAAGATATGCTACTTCACCATCAGTAGATCCAATAGATGCATTGGACTCCTGTAATACAAATCCTTCAATTGGAGGTCTTGCCTCTAATGCAGAAGCAGAAGGAAGAACAAATCTTGCACGATATATGGTATCATCTAAACTTCTTGTCTCAGATTTTCTACTAATAAATGATCTAGCAGTTGCATCTCCAAGTGAAGTAGAACCTAAACCAACAATACTATTATAAAGACTATCTTCTGTTGATCCAGTAGCAACATTGACATACCAATGAGTAGAATTAGTGTCATATTGAATTGGATGTCCAATATCACCAGATTTCTTATCTGATACTCTACTTTCAATACTTAAAATACCACCATTACTGTTTACAGTAATTGCTTCATCTCCTAGTGCATCATTTAAGGTAGAACCAATCTTAATTTGATCAGCATCAGCGATACCAGTTCCTGAAGTAATTGCAAAGTATACAGTGTTATGAACTAACCCATCAGGCAAGTGTCCATTTTGACTGATTACCCTAATTGTCTCACCATTTATAAAGTTATGATCTGATGTTAGAGTGAATACATTACTTGATACACTGTTTACACCAACAGCAGAGTTACCAACTTGAAATTCCTTTTTAGCAGACACTTCACTCGCAGTGAACTCAGTGTTTGGCATGATAATTCTTGCTGGAATAGTTGTTGTTATTCCTGCTTTTGATATCAATACATTTAAGGTATCATTTTCTTTTGCACCAATTCTATATCCATCAACAATTGACTCTGGAGGGACATTGGCATTTGTTTCATTATAAAGATACATTCTATTGGTAGCTGCCATACCAACAATCTTCTTGACATCTAGTGCAAGAAACTCAGTTCCTGTCTCTACATTATCATTGACCTTAGGAGGAATAATATGACTAATATATCCTACATCATCTCTAGTGAAGGCATCTCTTCTAAATCCATCAGATGTAAATCCATTTGCACCAAAGTTAGAGTTTGAGTTGGTGATTGATAACTCACCACCACTCTCAGTAGTAAATTGATTAGCATAACCAATAGCAAAACAAGATACTGCTTGTAAAATTGAGTTATTAGTCGCTTTTATGTGGAAGTTAGAATATGCTGGTTTATATCTTGCTCTTGAATCTGATTCAAGGTTGCTATTACCTGTGGCAGTCTTGTCCTCATATGTACCTGAAGTAGAATTATATTTTACAAATGCATTATTATCTTTTTGTAATCCAACACCAGTAAACTGAGCAAGAACCATTGATTGGAATCCTGTTGCCTTATCACCATCAGCAAATAGACCACACATACCAAAAACTGACCTAAGAGAGCAGTTGAAGATATATGGTGATGCTGATGTTACAGTATCTACAGTTACATTTGCAGTAGCACTTGCAATAGTTGGAAGTGGGTCATCAGGAGCACTTTGAACCTTATATTGAATATTAGTAGAATCTACCTTATTAGATACTACAAATTGTCCATCATACCCAGTTCCTGCATTTGCAATTCTCATGGGTGTGTCTACATCAAATGCAGTAGCACCTTCTGCAGAATCTAGAGTAACTGTAATAGTAGTAGATGTTGTAGAACCATCACCTGCCTTAATACTGCTTATTCCAACTTCTTTACCCTTTGAACCAACAATTCTAAATTCATCAATTTTTGGTTGTATGTCTAATCCACTAGATGGCCAATCTGGTTCAATTTCACGTCCTGAAGAAGGACCATATGCTAGTCCAACCTTGGCATAATACATATCAAGGTCAGTTCTGGCATATTCACCATCAGATCCACTAATAAAGGCATCATCAATATTGACATTATTGACTCCATCAGCATATTCAAAGCAAGTTAGCTTGTTATGTGAGAAATTAGGAACAAAAGTATTTGTGGTATAGTCTTTAAAGCACAATCCATTAGGATCTGCATCTAAAATGGTAAATTGCCAAAAATAGCATCCACCAGTTACTCTAAAAACTGCAGATCTTTCAATATTGTCATTTTCTGGGTTTGGAACATATTTTGGACGAATTCTTGTTTTTCTCAAATCCATAGCAACTATGGATGTTCCTCTAGGAACAATTACACCACCAAAAACACTATTTAACTTGTAAAGTTCATTATCTGCAGATGTAAGGTCATAATTGGTAGTTAAATCCCATGCACCAAAGTCACTAGATGTCTCTCCACTCCTTAATTTGTAATTATTTGATCCTATGGGTATCCAACCTGGTCTATTATCAACAGTGTGCTCACCAGGATACAATACAATGGTAGTTTTTGCAAATCTATCATTATCCAAACCCTTCTGATAAGAGAATCTAGAAGCTTCTACCAATGCCCTCTGAATAGTCTTAAAGGGTCTGGTTAGTGAGTTACCTTGGTTCTCTATACTATCAGTTGCATCCAAACTGCCAGGGTCAACATATATGACACTACCACGAACTGATTTTAGAAAATTATCTAATCTGGAAAGACCCATTTTTACTAATTCGTTATCCGTTAAGATTATTTATCATCACATATATATTCAACTAAATATTTAAAAAATGCCAATAAAATGAAATCATATTCTAACCTAAAAGAAGATTTAGAGCAAAGAAGAAAAGAGTTGGAATCTAAGCAAAAAAAGCAAATTGAGGATCGTAAGAAAAAAGCAATTTCATATCGTGATATAGTGGCTGGCAATATGGAGAAAGAACAGAAAAAACAGGAAAAGATACGTCAACAAGAACAAGAGAGAAAACAAGCAATTCGTGCTAGAGAGGCAATGAAGCAAGAATTGAAGCGTGAACTAGAATCTGAAAAAAACTAATAGGGCAATTTTTTGCCCAGATTTTTTTCCCCCCTTTTTTGGAATTAAAAGTTGATTTTCCCTCAGAGAGGGTCTGAATAAAATACCCTCTCCTCCTCTACCTTATCACGTACAAAGCTAATCACATTCATAAACTCATCTACTGTATCACAATTCACTACTCTCTTCTCTCCTCCATCTGAATACAAATACACTGTCCTTTTACTGGTGTCTATGACACACTTAGATAATAAATCATCATTCATAATTAACTCCTAACATCATAGTTATATCCAGCAATAGAGTATCCACTGTTATCACCAGGATAATCAGCAGGTGTCTTACCTTCATACTCTACCACTAAATCAGGAACATCTTTTCTCTTTGCCATAATATGATAGAAACAATCAACAGGCATACCACCTTGAGCTTGAAGATAAATTTTCTGCTCAATTGGTGACACTCTTTTCACTATCACATTCTGATGAGAACCTATGGCAGTAAGTTGAATTGTTAGCGTCTCATAGTCAATAAGACCACTCCAATAATCAGGTAAATCAATTACATTTTTTCCATTACATACTCTCCCTCTAGTATACACAGCAACCTCAGGACCTTCAATACATGCATGAGCAAGACGATGATTTTCTTTAGTTGGATGTTGAATATCAAATAATTTACAACCAGGTGGTGTTCCAGAAGTTTGAGTTATGTCTCCAATAAAATGTGCATTGGTTGTTATATTCTCACTTGCTGTGATGTTTCCTTCTTGATCAGTGTCTCCTTTAATGTTAAGAGCATTAGAAGTTAAATCATTACCATCTATTTTAACATTACCCTTCACATGAAGAGATCTTTTAGCATGATCTTTAACATCAGTGTTTGCCTCAGGTCCTATCATGACTGTTGCTACTGGAGCATCATCATCAAAGGCTTCATCATCACCCACTTCCAGTGGACCTTCTATGTAAGAAGATCCTCTTATAGCCTCTGTGCCTTTTCCTAAAGCTTTAGCTTCACCTGCTCCTACTTGTAGTTGTTTTCCAACTTCTAAACTTGGGACTTTCATAATACCTCCTATAGATTGTCCTTAAAGAAACTGCCAAATTTTTCTGACAATTCTTTTGTTTGTTCCTCAAATTGACTTAAGTTTTCAGTCAATCCCTGTCCAATTTCACCTACTTGTTCAGTTAGATTAGCAACATCATCTGATTTTGCAAACTCTTTTAATTTTGCTGGTAGTCCTGACTTCTTCAGTTCATTAGCAGTTGCCTCCATAGTAGTAGGAAGATCTCTCATTAGATCTTCAAAAGAAGAAGATAATTTACCTGCTTTTGCTGCCAACTTATCAGTATCTTTAGATCCTAACAGTGAAGTTGCGCCATCACAAAAATCCATCAATCCTCCGTAACAATTCATAATACCTTCACCAATAACATTAACTTGATTTGCTGACACTATTTTGGTGGATACTGAACTGGTGACTTCAACATCAGGAGCCTCTATGCGAATTTTTTCATTAGCATTTATCTTTATGACTCCATTTCTCCCATCATTACCTGTTGCTATCAATTCTATATTCTGAGCAGATAATCTAATAGTCCCATTAGGAGCAGCTATACTAACATCACCATTCTGTGCTAATAAATTATATGCTCGTGGATTTACTCTTTTACCACCATCTGCACTCTTTGCTCCTCTTATATCTTGTCCACAGTTAATAGTATGAGCACCAGGTGAGTGAAAGTTTGTACTCCCTTTTTGTCCTTGTTTGCCATCTCCATTAGATCTCATTCTAATGTAATGTCTTCCTCCATCGTCACCAGTTCTGACAAGATATCCAAATTGTTTTTCTTTTATGATGTGTCCAAATCTTACCTCTCCATGTTCATTTCCTAATCTATAGGGATGTTTATTAACTGGTTTACTCATCAGAATTTACCTACACAATCTATAACTTGAATAATTTGAGTTGGAGCAATCTCTTCAGTCACTTTGATAGTTTTAAATGTTGGAACTAATTTAACATTGTATCCACTCGCACTTTGAATATAGATGTTAGGATCATCTTTAAATCCACTTCCTCCATCATCAACATTTATTGAATTAATGGTTCCTAAGGCATCACATCTTCCTATGGATAGTTTTGCTCCATTGTCAGGTTCAACCACCACAGTGTCTTTGGAACAATCATAATTAAATCCACCATCAACAACATTGATACTATCTATGGTGAGAACCACAGGGTATTCTCCAGTGTTAGATGTTGGTAAGTCTCCACGTGAAACTTCTTCAGGTAACTTAGCAGTTATTGTTGTACATTCTTCACCCCCTATGAGAACAACTTTACCTCCAGGTTCTGTTACTGTATCACCAGGACAAACTTCAATAACTTCACCTGGCAAATATGGAACATCATATGTTCCATCACCCCTTTTGACTGTGGTTTCATCAGATTCTGCCCATGTTGTACCATCTCCACCTTGACTTCCATCAGGAGCAGTAAGATATCCTGTTCCAGTATCATCCATTATAACATCAACCACCTTACCATCTTGGACAACTGCAGTTCCAGATGCACCACCTCCCTTGCCACATGAATCTTCAAAACTTACAAAAGGAACATCAGTGTATCCACTACCAGGCAATATCACATCAACACCCAGTAAAGTTCCAGCAGCACCTATAATAGCATTACCTGCTGCACCAGATCCACCTCCACCAAAAAACTTTATTCTAGGAGGTCCACATTTTAATGGACCTACATTACAAGACTGAATTGCATCACCAATTACATCTCCAAAATCAGCTCTCTCCACAGCAAGACTTATGCTATCACCTATGTTCTTAAATTTACCAAAAGATTTTTTAACTCCAGAGTATATTTCTTTTGCTCTAAACAATGCACCAGGAATATCTAGAGTCCCAAGAATATCAGGAGCATCAACACCCAGACTTTGATTCCATGCTGTAACCTCATCACAACTGGGAGCTGCTGCACATGAGAGAAAAGACATGGCACTACTAGCAACATCTGTTAGATCATCTATGATATCATTAACTCCACCAACAGATGAGAGGAATGATTTAATTGGACCTAAGATAGAACCCACTGCACCATCAATCACTCCACTGACTCTTGCTAATAAAGATCCTACAAAATTATTAATTGCGCAAAGAGGACCATTGATGAGTTTATTGACAGCATTTTTTAAAAAATTACCCACCATCTTGAAAAGATTTGCTTGTATGTTTCTAAAAGCACAAGAGAGATCATCAAAAGCTTTATCTCCTAATTTTTTTGCTTTAAATAATTGAGATTGTGGTAAACTGGCATAAGATTTTGCTAAAGTTGAATTAATTTTTTTATTAATATTCAATTGAATGCCATCAGTTATTCTTTTGACTTGACCAGTTATTCTTTCTTGAGCCTCTACCATTGTTCTATCTATTTCTTTCTCTATATTACTAATACCCTTTAAAGCTCCTGTCACATCTATCTTTGCTTTATCAGTGGTGGTAGAAATCTTAGTCTTCCAATGTTTTTTTGCTTTCTCAAGTCTCTGTTTTCTATTAAGAGCATTTTTTAATATCACTTGTATATTTTCTGTCCTATCAAGATCACACTCAGGTGGTTTTTCATTTTCTTGAGGTATTTTATCATCACTATCAGCCTCAAGATCTGCACCAGACACATCCTGATCTTGAGCAATGGCGCTTTCTATTACTACTCCATCTGTACTTGCTTGATCTTGATTGACTGGAAGAGAGGATCTTGAAACAGGATTACTTGAGTCTGTAGAGTCATGCCCACTGAACAACTCATAAGGACCTACTAATCCATTGTTACGTTTTACTTCTGCATATTGATTGACACCAAACACTCCTGTGATGATAGGTTGTTGCCCATCATCACCATCTAAAAAGAATCCATGAACAAACATCCCCTGTCTCAGATTAGGAGACTGTGATGCCCCACCCTGACCTGATCCAGCAGTGACTGGAAATAATACAGTTGCCCAAGGTAATTGTTCATCTGATAATTCTTTATCATCAGAAGGATGATACCCTATGATACGAACTTTATATCTATAATCAAATCCCTTAAAATCATCATTAGATTCAGTTGGACGTTCAGCTATATTAGAAATCCAATTTTTTTGTTTTGGAATCTGACCTATCCACCAGACATAACCATCACGTCCAATAAAATTTGTTTTTAGTAATGAATTTTCTAACATTAATCGTCGTAAACTCTACACTCAAATGCATCTGGATGAGTGTCACAGAACACCTCTAGTGTTTGATCCTCATGTCTCTTGTGCCAATCATTAATACTTCCAGGTTGATCTACCTCTTCACTCTCCTCATGATGAAATGCATCATTATGCATTTTTAAATCATCTTCAGTGTATTGATTCATGTTATGATTCACATGTTCTTTTCCATCTGGTTCAATGTAAGGTTTGTAAGTGTTCATAATTGTTCTCAGAAGGGTTTTCTACCAAAACTATCTCTTACCAGTGTTAGACTAGTAGAAGATTGATCAGATGTCAAGCGATGACATACACTTGATATCATATATATACCACCACTTTGTTTATTTGTTTTTGAATTTTTAGATGTCCTAACTTCAGGGAAATCGCAATAAATTAAATCACCAGCTTTCAAAGAAAAATCTGCTGCTATCATAATATTTATTTTGATAGAAAACAATTGATTATATCTCATTAAAGATTGCACCATAGTTTTAGGAGCATTGTAAGTTGGTTTGGTAGGATCACTCTTCCAAGTTTCCAACTCACCCTCAGGATCTTTACCTGCAGGAAGAGTTCCAATGTCAAGAATTCTTGTCATCAATCTAGATTGTTTCTCTCCAAAGTTTTGAATAGAATCTGGAATACTATTCTTCCCTCCAGTTTTCACCTTATCATTGTTGATAGAAAATTCCTGATCTACATATTCATAATCATAAAGATTAAAGTAAATACTTTTATTAGAGTACATTCCTAGAGATAAATTTTTCTGCAAATCAACATCCCTATCTATAGAATAACTAAGAACTTTTCCATCATATTCATCAGGTTGAAATTGAGTCTCTGTTAAAATATATTTTTTCTTATAGGACTGACTAAACAATCCATCAATAGATTTAAATTGAAAACCATCTTGTGTTTCAAAGAAAAGATAACCTGCTGTACCCTCACCTGGTTGTGCAGGTATTGATTTGGATGCTAACCATGTACACACATACAATGGTTTTTTATTATTACCAATAAAATTATAATCAATTAGAGTATCATCTACACTTATATTTTTACTAGTTAATTTCTCTGATCCTTTTGAATTTGATTCTGTCAAGATTTTTTTTACATTTTCAGAAATTTTACCATTATATCTCTTGACTACTCTAGTTAAATCATTTTTAAAAAGTTCCTCAGATGCTAGATCTAAAAAATAATTATTTTCTAAAGTATCTGAGACGACATTTCTAACCCTATTGACATATAATGTGGGTGATAACTTATTTCCTATGGTATCCTCTAAAACTATGTCCACCTTCTCACCTCCTCTAATAGGAAGTTCATCTAAGAAATCATTTGTCTCCTTCACTCCAACACTCAGTGTAATCACATTAGACATTACATTCTCATAGTATCTGACATCAGCTAGGGATACTCTACCATCTTCCTGTGTTTCAGATCCAGCAAAGTCTGGTGATCCATTCTTTCCATGAATCTTAAATCTTCTTATGTTACCTGGTCTTAAGTCAGTCATGTTGTGTACATTCTATTCTCAAATTCTGAGGATCTCTTACTATTTAATGCACTTACACCACCCATGCCAGTGCCTAGAGGAAGAATAAAAGATTTCCCACCCATTGAAGATTGAGGAGTATTTTGAGAGACAAAAATTACATCAGTTTTTCCCTGATTAGTTTCATAGAATGCTTGATCTTCTAATTTGATTAACGTTTGTCTTAACTCCCATTGCCTCTCTGTATCTCCTCCTATAGTTGCTTTCTGAATTTCTAATGCTATCCCATAGTTAGGATCACCTGGATTATAATCTCCAACACCAGAAACCCCTATTTCTCTGAAATCACCATACTTTTCAGTATTATATGATTCTAAATTCCTAGTATAGTTTCTTATATCTCTATTTTGGAAATGTTCATTCATATCTGTCCTCCCCTCCAATTCTCTTAGACCTGCAATAGTAGGTGCTTTTCCATCAACAAAAAACCTTTCTAGTGATAATTTATTACCTGAACTTTTATCTTCTTCTTTGTTAGGAACTAGTGGTGTGGTAGGTTTAACATCTAATTCTCTATTGGACTTATCAGGAATTATATTATTAATATCTTTATCAACCATTGACACTGTGGGAGTTATCTCAGTGGTGTCAGCAACTGTGGGAGTTACCTCAGTGGTGTCATCAGTCATAGAAATATCAACACTTGCATTCTCCTCAGTATCTGAGGGAATATTTTCCTGAGCAACTAGAATATCATCATTAATTTTTTTAAGAACCACCTCAACACCTTTCTGATATTCAGTAGTAGCTTTTAACAACTCTTCCTTTTGTTTATTAAATTCCTTAACAAACACATCAGCTCGTTCATCAAGTTCTTTTACTTGCCCCTCCAACTGATTAACTTTCTCTTCTTCAGTCTCACCAATCTTAGGATCTAGATCTCCAGTGTCTTGTTTCCTAAACAAATTGAAAAAATCTAAGATGGGTCTAATAAAAGGATCTAAGGCAGCAAAGAAACCATTCAAAGCATTAAATATATTCTGAAAGAATTTTATTATAGCACCTAAACCTTTGTAGATAGACAGAACAACTGAACCAAGAAGAGTTGCCACAATAAATGGTAGGAATCTACTTAGGAATGAACCCATCTTAGATATTGTTCTACCAGTCACTGACACAGAAGTTTTTTTAGATTTTAATTCTTTCTCCTTATTTCTCTTCATTAATAAATTTTGTTTCCTTAGATTATTTGCATTAATTTTTGATTTAAATTTAGATTCACTTTCTATTATTGATCTTATATTTGCAATTGATTTGTCTATTTTATTAAGAGACTCTACAATAGATGAAGATTGTATTGAGGATGATGTTTCAGTTGTTTGTTTACTTCCACCAAATATAGGAGTAGTAGGTTTGACTAAGGCACTTGATTTTTTATTTTTACTATCTTGAACTATACTTTTAGATACTTGAGCACCCTCTCCTTTTTTACGACGTGATCTACTTGCTACACCTTTGATAGCCATCTTAGCTACAGTTCCAAGTAAAGGTAATATCATGTGTATGCTCCAACTGTAGATCTCACTGAAGTGATATTAACATTACCTTCATCAACTGAGTTATGTTCTTGTAGTTTAGAACTAGAACCATTTCCAGATGTCACTTGAGATTGATTACCACCTTGAAGAAAAGAAATGTTTGGACTGCTAGTAGAATCATTGGGCATTAAAAATGATTGATCTCCAATTTTATTTTTGTTACCTTTAATATCAAGATTTTTTTCTATCTCTCTCCTTTCCTCTCTCTTTTTCATGAGAAGATTTAAGAATGGATCACCACCTCCCATGCCAAATGCAGATGATGGATCTAATTCCATACCAACTTGAGCACCCTTATTAAATTTCTCATCCTCATAAGCCATACCCAATAAAGAAAATCCAAGAGATGGTAGTCCAAATTGAGGAGCACCAGCCAATGTTGCAGCACTAGTCAAAGCAGCAAGTGCATAAAAAGCAGAGGATACTTTTTTATCTTCATTAAAAGTCCTATAAGCATCATAACCATCCAATCCTATATCCAATACATTAAGACCTTTAACTACACCACCAAATATTAATTTTCTTAGAGACTTTACTTCATCTACATCTTTCAATCCCTTTCTCTCTAAAAATTTTAAAAGTTTTTTCATCCATGAATCAGCTTTTTTACCTGTAATCTCTTTTCCCACATCTTTCACAGCTCTATTGTCTGTCATCGTTGGTGGATTTTCAATAATAGTACTAAGTTTTTCTCCATCAATTCCCTTTCTTGCATTAGATATGGTATTCCCTATGAAAAGTTGCTGTCCTTTACTTAATTCTCCAGTATTATATGATCTTTTAAGTATTTCTGCTATTTCAATATCCTCAAAACCCCTCCTCTTTAAAGCATTCATTATATTTGAATCAGTAAGTTTTAAAAATTCTCTTTTACTAAAATTTTTCATCAAGTCAGGATTATATTTTCTAGCTTCTTCAAGCACCTTAATCAACCCCTTCCTCATCTTAAAAGTCTGAAATTGCTTTGTTTTTATTCCTCCTATATTAAAAATTTCACTTATAGATCTTCTAATAATTTCAGTTAAAGTTTTAATGGGTTTTACAAAAAGAAAATCAGTGAAAACAGATCCTACTTTTTTAAGAAGATTACCAATCTTAGATGCTACTCCTAATCTTCCTAACTTTATTAATGATTTAATAAGTTTACCACCATTATCACCTAACCAATCTGCTATTGCCTTTACCTTTTTCAAGTTCTCATTATCTTGAAGCCAATTATAAAGAGACAGAACAGCAGCACCTAGTCCTACAGATTTTAAAAATTGTAGAAGTCTCTCTCCAAAACTTTTGATAGGTTGCTCTACAATTTTTTTTATGGTTTTACCTATAGTATTCCCTTCATTCTCTAAAGATTTTTCTCTCTCTCTTTTCTCATTTAACAAATCTCTTTTTCTTTGTCTTTCATATGCTATTCTTTCAAGAGATAATTGTGATGCTAGAATACCACCTATGCCACTCAGAGCAGAAGAAATACCATCTAGTCTAGGAACTAATACACTGGATAAAACATCATTATTACTTTGAACTTCTTCACTATCTTCTTGTAACTTCTGACCCTCAAGTCTAGGTTGAGTTTTATTTAATACTTTATCTACATTCAACCTAATCTTCTTAGCTTTAAACTTAGGTTTCTGAACTGCTCTTATTGCTTCTTGAAGTATGGGTATGCGACCATCACTAGGATTGGACATGATTAAAGTATTAATAGCCTCTATCAAAGCGCTACGAAAGTCCTCAGGAATCTCCATCTCCCAGATCTCATATCCTAGATCTGTAAGTATCTTTACTGGACTGGTGGTAGCTGCTGCCATTAGTTACTTCTTTGTTGTTGCTTTAATTTTTCATCCTCAAGATGCTGCTTAAGCATACCAATGTAAATGTCTCTCTCCCAAGGAATTAAATTTTCAACCTCAGCTAATGAATATTTATGGAACTGGAGTAAAGCAAAATTAATTTTATAGTAATTCTCCAAGTCCATGTGAACCATGGCTACGCGAAAAAAGATGATAACCCTTCTAATACCACAGTATTCTCAACAGATGTTTTAGGATTCTTAAACTTTATGCTGTGAGATAACTTAGGCATAGTGGTAAAGAAATTTTCAATTTGTTTAAATTGCAAACTATTCATTTGCTCTAGGAAATCTTTCACTTCTTTCTTAGTGCAATCTGCTGTAGACCATACCTCCTCTGCATTATAAATTTTATCAATACAAGATGCTATCAGATCAAAGGAAGAATCCATATCCAAATCATCAGTAAAATCAAAATTATTTTTGATGAACTCATCCAATGAAGGATACTTCATCTCCATTACCAACTCAGAATCTAATTTAATTTTTTTACTATGTGATTTATCTTTTTGAATTTTAATATCATCAATGTTAATTGTAACTGGAACATTAGTTTCTCCATCATCAGGACATATTAAATTAACTTCAATCTCTTCACCAACAGACTTACCCCTTATATGTAAAAACAAATACTCTATGTCAAAAGTAGGTAGTAATTCCACCTTCACTCCTCTAGTTTCAATACAGCTCTTAAGAACAGTTCTGATAGCAGTGGTGATTTGTTTTGTATCCTCAGACTCTAATGCTAGAACAAGTAACTTCTCCTCCTTAACTAAAAAAGGTCTATACTTAATTTTCTTTCCTGTAGATGGCAACTCAAGTTCATAAGTTGGCGTAACAATGGTTGGTAATGGCATAATATTTTATAGTGTAGTTTATTTAGAGAAGACCTACAAGAGTTTCTCTTTTATCCTCCACAACATACCTTATGAATGAGAAGGACACACTGCACTTTAAAATTTGTCCTTGTTCATAAGAAAGAGGAATGGCAGTGATATCTCTAGGAAAAGCTTGAACAAAAGTATAGTCAAAAGTTACCTTAGGGATGGTGGATTCATCTGAAAAATGATCCTTC